>Ga0123342_1006826_pt1 | contig 15565 bp, 8 predicted proteins | sample Turbeawhitnodule_FD_89960 | JGI IMG/M metagenome (GOLD analysis project Ga0123342, IMG submission 89960) | Root nodule microbial communities of legume samples collected from Mexico - Turtle bean Mexico white nodule | ecosystem: Host-associated > Plants > Roots > Nodule | place: Mexico: Nepantla... | reverse complement strand
AGAGAGAAAAAGCTCAGGTATATAAGGAACACTTAACAGACTTTTGAGGTACGCTTTCATAACACTTTCCAGTACACTGAGATTCACTACGCACGGTTCCTTGAGTTGAGATATTCTCTCTGATTTTTTGGTAATTCTTCCACTGACTTGAGCGTCGGAGCGCGATCGGCCGCAGTGGCGCCACTTTGTTTTCTTCAGGTTCTTGCGAGGAATTCAGACGTGAAGAGCAAAAGCTAACGTGGTGCGAAGCTGATCCAAAGGAGAGATCTTTGACGTGGCAAGACTCTTGCACTCAAGTCAACCGGCAGGATCATAAGACATTCTCAATTGTGGTTGAATTCTCAGTACCAACATTTCCTCTTCCAAGAATCCTTCCTCTGTTATTGTCTCCATATGTGACATGCCCTTCAGCTTTAAGTTTCATACTTGTGAACTGAGCCAAATCACCAGTCATATGCTTTGAGCATCCACTGTTTAAGTACCACTAGTTTTTCCTGTTGTTTTTCTGCAAAACAAAATCAACACACATGGTACCCCTTTTTAGTCTGGGGTCCAGCAGGATTAATACCTTTCCTTAGGAAGCTATTTGGCTAATCCTTTAGGAACAACGTACCTTCTAGCTTTACATGTTCTAGAGATATGTCTAGATTTCATAAGTAAAAGGAAGATACATAATGCATTGTATTGAATTGTTAAAAGAAGAAAAACCTAGTTTGGAAGAAACAAAAAAACTGGACAACTTTTTAACACTGTTCTTTCTTCCAGGATTATATCTTATCCCAATTTTATTAAAACAACATTTTGTGATCCCAGCAGTGTTTCAAGATTTTCTCTTCCTTCGGTGAAATTTGATAAGGTTTTCAACAAATATTCAACTTGGTTTTCCAACTTCTTACAATTTTCACAGGTTTTTATAGATGTATGCAAACATGTCAATTCAAGACTAACAAGATCAGTTTTAACTTTGTGTAATTCTTCCTCAAGTGACTTAACCTTCGGTTCAAGTACTTTCTTTGCATTGTTCAGTTTGTTACGTATGACAGCCAATCTGTTTGCTTCATCATGTGTTTCCTTAAAGGTAATTAATAGCTGATCATAACTTTCAGAATCAGTGAAAAAATCATTCATTGAATCAGAGACTGATCCATCACCATTCACCATGAAGAACAAATTTTCTTCTTCACTTCCAGTTGAGGAGTCACTTGTTGAGGAAACTTCATTTTCCTCCCAAGAGATATGTGCTCTTTTTCCTCTGCCTCTTTCACTCTTCTTGCTGGCTGGTTTTTCTTTATTTTGATTCTTTGGACAATCAATCTTTATGTGGCCTAGTTTATCATAGCCAAAGCAAGTATAACTAGAAGAATTTGAATCATTTGATTTAGAGTACCTTTTTCTTTGTTGAGTTCTGTCTCGGTTCTTCCTTTTTAGAAATTTGCTGAATTTTCTGGTAAAAAGACTCAATGTCTCATTATGTTCAGGATTCTCCTTTTCCTCATTTGTATCATGCTCTATGCTAGTCTTCAAAGCAATTCATTTGGATCTTTTCTCCACTGTTTCTTTTTTCTTTTAATCTTTTGAGTTCTAGCTCATGCTCCATCAATTTCTTGAACAATGCAGCAGTGGAGATCTTGGATAAATCTCTGGATTCAGAGATTGTTGTTACTTTAGGTTACTTTAGGTTGCTAGCTCCTGTCAAGACATTTCAGCACCTTTATGTTGAGCTCTTCCTTGTCAAATACCTTACCAAGTCTAGTGAGATGATTTACAATATGTGTAAACCGTTCCTGCACATCTGCAATGCTTTCTTCTGATTGCATCCTGAAAAGTTCATATTCTTGAATGAGTGAGTGATTCCTTGCTCATTTCACATCATTCGTGTCCTCATGAGTTACTTGTAGTACTTCCCACATCTTCTTAGCCGAGTTGCATTGAGACACTCTAAAGAATTCATCCATATTCAATACAGAGGTGATGATGTTTTTGGCTAGAGAATCCTATTGAGCCTTCTTCCTTTCACTTTCACTCCATTCAGACTAAGGCTTCTTCACATTTTCCTCTTTGACAACTTGCATAGGCACCAAAGGTCCATTGACCACTGCATCCCAAATTTCCATGTCAATAGATTCCATCAAGATTTTCATTCTAATTTTCTAGAATGCAAAATTCACACCACCAAACATAGGAGGTCTATTAATAGACACACCTTCAACAAAAAGCATTTTAAACTCAGACATAATGCACAAACTTGAGTAAAATACAAGTCCTGGCTCTTGATACCAATTATGGGTCTATTAGAGTCTAAGTTCAAGAGGGGGGTGAATTGAAGATATAAAATTTTCGCAAACACAAACTGACTTACAGTATTTCAGAAGAAAAAGAACAGATTGATTTTGAAAAGAACATATTTATTTTTCAACACACTTTATCAAAATCAGAACTTGTTCATATTAGCATTGAGATCAAACAAAGAAATTCTTCAGAACAAGATGAGTTATTTTTACAACAGCTATAAGAAAAAAATTTACATCAAGAGATCAACACAAGTTCTTTTGATACAATTATTTAAAGAAAGTGAATGTTTAACCAATATATTATAAAGAAATTTGTTTGTTCTTAAACTAGTCAGAAAGCTTATTTGTGATTAAAATATTTTTTCAAAACAAAGAAGAACAGTATGAGCAAGAGTGCAGGGATGAGAATAATGATGCAAGCACAATTTATACTGGTTCACTCATAAAGAGCTACATCCAGTTTCACCTCACACCAATGTGAAATTCACTAAAAACAATTTAAATCAAATACAACACCTTGCAATTCTTGAACCCTACAAGAACAAGGCAACCAAAGTTGAAAAACCCTATTTCGGCACTACTTGCACTTCAAGAACACTTCAAGGAACCATATCAAGAAGTGACTTACACAAACACTCTTACAGAAGAATGAATTAAAGAAGGATAACACCTGAAAGAAGATGCAGGAAACTGAAAACCAGTAGCCCGAATTGCAGCACAACAGCACCAACACCTTTACCAAGATCAAGGCATTCAAAGAACAAGCACGCTTGAAGTTCTTTTTGAAAACGTTTAAAAAACTCATACAAATCATTCTTACTCACTGAAAATCGTTTGACCTCTGTTTAAAACGTGATTGCACAACTACCTTTCATGTGAGATGTGCCTTTCTTTATATAGAAAACAGTTTCTAACGACTTTTCAAAAAACAGTTAAAAAGTTGTTATAAAGGTTAAATCCAAAACAAACAGATTATTTCTCTGAAAAACTGTCAGCTCATCTTAACAGAAATAACTGGTTGAAACAAACTTTTTTGGTGCCCTAACAGAATTTTGAGAAACATTTTAGCAGTTCAAAAATAAATCTATTGTTTTACAAATAAACAGATTTATTTTTGTGCACTAACCTGAATTTTTATGAGAAAACTTAAAGATCTTTTAGGAAAACATTGAATCACTTCTTGTGCTTGATTTTACCACCTTGATTAGGCATATAAGGTAGGTCATGAAGCAAAAAACAACCTTAAACTCATTCTAACCTATATACAAGATCACCTAATTACACATTACAACCTTCAAAGCAAACTTGTTATTTTCTACATCAAACACACACTAGGACAACAAATAAAAAGCTTCATCTAGCTTCAACAAATTTTGCTTGATTTTTGTAATGTAATCTTGAGAATTGGTTTAAAATATTAGTGTGGGGATGCTACTATGAGCTTTATGAGAAATACATGAATTTGAAACTGTGTTGCAATGAAAGGTTGATTTGGAAAGTAGTCTAAAAAGAGAAAATTATGAGAAGTTACAACATAAAAGAAGAATATTTGTTGTCTAAAAAAAGAGAGAAAAAGAAAGAAAAATAGAAAAAGTTAAGGTGAAAATGATGAATTCTATATATAAGAAAAAGAGGTAGTTTCCTACTTATTCTATGAGTAAAATTCTCTATTGTTCTTTAAATATATTTAGATGTTAAAGCCTAGAATCGTTTCATTTATCCCACAATTACCCTGACCACATTATTAGCTATATAAAAGTCCTCTTGATTTTTAGTTGCATGTATTTTGAATTATGGAAATTAGAGGCTTTTCAAGCCTATGGTAATGCTTATATTCATGATGTGCTTTCAGTGAAAACACCAACCTAAACACTTGAGAGAATGAGTGATACACATACCTGATGAGGCTATTAGTTCTTATTCACAACTTAATTTGATTGAAAATTTTCATAGCTTTGTGTGTGAAAACATCTTCACTAGTTTGATTATTTGAAACTTTGGTTGATGAAAATTTTCTCTTGTTTTTCCCATGCAGATTGTAAAGTTTCTTGAAAGTTAGAAAAAATTGCTTCTTTAGTTTCTTATTATTTAACCATAAGTGCAAAATGTCTAATTGAGGGGGTGTGATAACTCAGTTTTTCAGTATATTTCTAGAGTAATTTCATTTCTTTGAAGTTTCCTATGTTCTAATTTTCTCTTTTTAGATTAGATTTCTATTGTTTCAAAAATATAATTTTTGCAAACAATTCTTAAAAAATATTTCTTGTAGCTTTTAATTTTCCTAAATTGTCTAATGTAATGTTTTGACCTTTTGAAGAGTTAATTTGGAGCTTGAATTGATCTAAGAATCGTGGATGAAGTTGTTGAAGAAGGGGGACTTAAAAACTAGGAGCTAAAATGATGAAAACTCTAGGAACGAGCTCTAGAAAGTCAACCTTTCACTGAAAACATGTTGTAGACAATCAACAGTAGCAGTAACTGGTCCTAGAGGGTAAACATTGCTTGGAAAGAGAAATTTGCAGAAGTTAGTTAGATGTAACTGGAAATTGGGGATCATTAAGTGTCGATGCTTAAACTCATTCCAATGTGGAAACTATATAAATATAATTGATATACGGAGAGAAAATGAGATTAAAGATAGATTGGGAGTTAGACAATGAAGTAGATTAGATTAGTTTTCTCTTGTTCGTCTTTGGTTTTTGACGTTTCTAGTTATAGTAAAAGTTCTTTATTTTCTTCTATGTTTTTCTTCATCGTTTCTTCTTCTCTTTACGTTCTAGGTTTTGTTATCGTTTTTCAAAGTTGAAATTGGTTTTGGAAATGGGTAATATAGAAATGAAAATAATGTCAAATGATGTCGTGTTAGTGTTTTATTCTACAAAATCTTTTTGGAAACTTTATTTTCGATTGAAAGAAACTTTTCTAGGAGCATACAAACCTATTGTTTTTTTTTTATATATATTTAGGTCTCTTGGAAATTGAAGATGAAGATTACTAACCATGATTTTTGTTCTATATTTTTCATTTCAATTCTAAATTTTGCTTTTTTTTATTTTTAATTTATTTTAATTTTTGTTTGTTTACTTTTTTGCACTTTATAATTCTAGTTTACAAGTCCTTTTCGTTTCGCGGGTGCAAACCTCACCTCATTGAGTCGGTTTTATGGGGTTGAGTTAGGCTTAAAGTCGGGCCGCTATCGTATTAAGAAATGGACTTTAAGCCTAACTCAACCCCATAAAACCGACTCATAGGGTTGAGGGTTTGCATCCATTTATATATTATGAAATGCCCTTATCTCTAGTCGATGTGGGATCTCCAACAGTTACATTTTAATTCAATGTTATTTTACCTTTCAAGCAATTAAGTTTTTGTCATTTATATGTTTCCTACAAATTATGTTATTTTTCATATTCACTTTTTCATTAGACAATTTTTTAAGCGATTGATCTCAAATTGTTTAATAATTAAGTGAAAGTCATATCGCGTAAGTAATGTTAATCGACCAAATTCACAATTGCAAGCCAAATTCATTTTTTACATAATTCATTCTACATATGCCAAATTCATTTTTTACCTAATTCATTCTAGATAAACTACATTAGAAATTGCATGCCAAATTCATTTTTTACATAATTCATTCTAGATAAACTACATTAGAGAGTCTGCTTTGCGATCACATATTAAACAATCTATTATAATTAAATTTTGCATGTTTATAATCTTCTTCACTACATTAAATTTTTATGTATGTTTATAATCTTCTTCACTACATTAAATTTTTATCTTTCCCTTTGCATTCTTGTTTCAATTTCAATTTCTCCCTTCTTAATTTGTAAAAAAATAATATTAAATAAAAAATTCAATTAATATATTTTTTTGGGAATTCAACTAGATTGACCTTTATTACATTAAGGAAAATCTCACGACTTATTCTTTTTGGAAAGTAAGTCTAATTTAATTTCCAAAACCATGTAAATTTTACTTTGGTTCATCCCAATTCCAAATATTTTCATACCATGTAAACAAAATACTTAGTATTATTTTCCATGTCTTAACCGTAGGAAAATAAATGAATACCTCAGAAGCATCCATTGCACTGCATAATATACAATGCAAATGCAATACAAACATAACTGCATACCTCAGAAAAACGATATAATATATGAGCAATAAAAGAATACATGTCTTCCAATGGAAAAGATGCACGAATAAGCCTTTTAGGTACCAAAACCACTATTATCTAAAAAGCTGCTCTTGAAGAGACTCTACAAACTATAATAAAGCAGCATAAGTGTTAACTTAGAAACCACATCTGGCCCAATTATAATACTTGCCACCTTCTAAACAAAGTAACATGATGCAACTATGCTGAAATTGGAACCAATTATAGCTAAGACAACAAGAACTACATCGGCAAGTTTTGCGGTATGGTTCTTATCGAAACCCAATGACATAACAATGAAATAATGAGTGATCTATGTAGCCCGCCACAAAAATGCATAACCTGTGATGTCTAAAACATGAAACTGCTTAAAATGTTTTTAAGCAGTTTTCTTGTTTGGCTCAAAGACATACTTGATCAGTGAATCCTTGATGGAAAGAAGCTCAGGGAACTCTTTCTTCAATTTGGCTCCATCCATCTCATTGTTGCTCCGTGGAGCTACGATCACCTTGGCTTGCTCTTCAAGGTTGAAGTTAACCCACTTGAAGCTTGGATCAATGTAATCCCTGTACATCTCAAGAATCTCATTGTGGCTCACTGCCCCAGGATTTGTGAAGTTCCAGATGCCCCTCAAGTTTCGCTTCGCCATCTCAATCGAAATAGGCAGAAGTTCATCCAAAATGGTCATGCTGTTTGGAATGTTCACGACTTTGTTATAACGAGAAATCTTGGTGATGAAGTTACGTGGATTACTCAAGTCAGATGAAATTGGCATGCGAACTCTGAGGGTGCACACATTGTCATATTCTCTCAAGAGCTCTTCAACCTGATTAACATTCACATCCAAATTATATGATATAATTGTAAGAATAATAGAAAGGGAATAAGGCAATAACATGTAAGTGACCTTACCATAGCCTTAGTTTTGGAATAGAAAGAACCAATGAAATTGGGTTTGTCTTCCTCCTTAAAGCCAATGCCAGAACCCTGTGGATGAGCTTCATCGTACTCAAATATGCACCCAGTAGCATAATTTATCATCAAGATACCATGCTCTCTGCAGACATCAGCCAATGTTAAAGTCCCAGCAACGTTGGTGCGAATGGTTTCTGTTTTGTGGGATTCACACCAATCAACATTGGGTCTGCCAGTCACTCCTGCAGCATTAAAAATGTGTGTAGGCTTCACATTCTGAATATCAGCCACAAGTGATGAACGATCCTCTAGGCGCCCTCTTCCATATTCATAGGGAATCTCTTGCTTTTCACACAATTTCCCAAGCAAACCCCCAATCCAACCTGTTCTTCCATAAAGCAAGAACTTGAGAGGATGCTTCTGAGAAGAGGTAACATTCTTGGATGTTGGAACCACCATTCGAGTATTAGTTGAGACATATGATGCATGTATTTCTTCTTCAGATCCATCAAAATGTCTCTCCAATCCACCGGGCATCATCAGCATCCTTGGATGAGGAAGCAATGCACCACTGACATCACCCCACCAACCAGGATTGTTGATATACCAGTCCATGGTTTTCTTCAAGCCCTCGTCCCAAGTGGTCCTCTCAGACCAACCCAAGACCTTCAACTTTTCATCATCAAGAAAGTATCTCTGATCATTAAATGGTCTGTTCTCCACAAATTTTATACTAGCTTCTGAGTCCATCTTAAAAAGCCTGCATATATCTTTGGCAACATCAATAACTCTCCTCTCCTTCTTAGTACCAATATTGTAAACATGCCCAACCTCTCCCTTGTGAAGGATAAGTTCAAAAGCCTCTGCAACATCTTCACAATATAAGTAACTCCTTACATTAGAACCATCCCCATGGATTGGAAGAGGCTTGCCTTGCATAGCCAGGAGAATGAACTTTGGAATTAACTTCTCAGGAAACTGATTGGGCCCATAAACATTGTTCCCACGTGTTGTGATCACAGGTAAACCATATGACCTGCCATATGCCATGACAAGCATTTCTGCCCCAGCTTTTGTTGCAGAGTAAGGATTCGTGGGAAGTAACTGAGAAGCCTCGTGGTTTCCAACAATAGCATCCTCATCTGTCTCTCCATAGACCTCATCAGTGCTCACATGGATGAACCTCTTGATCTGACCAGTTACCTTGCAGGCTTCTAAAAGGACATGAGTTCCATATATGTTGTTCTTGGTGAACTCAAAGCTGTTGCCAAATGAGTTGTCAACATGAGTTTGAGCAGCAAAGTGCATTATTGTGTCAATGGACTCGGTAATGAGTAGGTAGTTGACAAGATCAGCACTTCCAATATCTCCCTTCACAAACTTGAAGTTGGGAGATGATTTTGAAGGAATGAGGTTCTTCAGATTTGAACAATAATCAAGCTTGTCAAGAACAACAATTTTGTACTGGGGATAATTCCGGATAAGCCGGTTGGCAACATGAGATGCAATGAATCCAGCAGCTCCAGTAATGAGGATATTTTTTGGTGTGTGCGTAGCCATGTCAACCAACTTCTACAATAAAAATAAGGGAAAATCACAATATACATATCAGAATCACAATCACCAAAAAATAAACAAAGTAAAACCAAAATATATTTTTTATTCCAAGTACAAATGGGGAAAACCTTCATACAGTACCATAGGTTCTGTTTTTTCTAGTGTTATCCCATTAGAATTGGAGTTTCGCTGTAGTAATATGTATGATAAAGAGTCCCATGAAATGGGATTGCATACTACTAACGTAAAACTCCAAATTTGATTTGGAATTAGAACCCCAGTTTTACACAAGTTAAGTCAGACAGCCCCATTAAAGATAAGCCACTTCTGCACAAACTTTTAAGAGAGTAATATGAGAAAATCAACCAACTACGGCACAAGTTAAGGTAATGTTCAGCATTGCAGGAGGTGATAGTTTGAAACCTCCCTGCCCTGTGTGCAGGGTTGAATAAACCACGAGGATAGTGTCTATCTGATGATAAAAGAGATGATCCAGAGTGTATAGCAGCAAAGTTCACACAACAAGTCCAATGGAAAGAGTAAAACAAAACAGCCAAGGGAATATGGGAACATATTTTCTTGATCCAGTTCGTTAAGATGTAAAAATACAAAAACAAAACGGGCAAGGGAATTGTTATTGTTATATATAATAATTCTGCAACCGACTTTCAGGAAAAAACAAACAAGGAAAAAGTTAAACTCCCACTCTCCCTTAGTAATAAATACAAAGGCAGATAAACTAATAAACAAATAAACAATGTTAAAACAAGAGATTAAAAAAAAAAACATAACTCAGATTCCAAACTAACAGTACGAGATGCAATGAAATTTTCACAAAACCAATTACCCTTGCTTCAGAAAAGCAAATGCAGCACAGATCTGATCATTTCACAAGATTAAACCGAAACGATCACGTGGATCAAGACCCATCAGAACCACCAAACAACAATACCCTCATAATCATCACAGATCCAACCAAAAGAACATCACCCAGATCACAAAAATCGCCCATTAGACCAAATTTCAAATCTTTAAGCAGTAAAATTCAGAAACAGCAAATGGGACCCGCGGCACCCAGATGATACAGAAATAGAGAGAGAAACAGGGGAAAACAGAGGAAATGAGAAAAACAACTTACGAATTAGAGACCGTGAGGCGTAGAAGGAGAAAAGACGAAGGCAAGAAAGAGAAATTCTTCAGACAGAGAAGAGATGGAAAATGGTAGTTCCCAGATTTAGATTTGGACTCTACACACTTTGTATGTATTTATATATACACACACTCTGTATGAAAATATGATGAACGACGAGTTTGAGACAGTTAAGGGGAGCCAGAGGATCACGTTGAATGACCAAAATGCCCTCCCATATTGGTGTATTTACATGGGCCCCACTTTCCCATTTTATTTTCAATTAAGATGAATTAAACTAAATTCCATCTGATTCATGACAGTTGTCTTATGATTACTCCTTATTTGTTTTGTAGATTGATTGCATGTCATCAAGGTATGATTCTTGCACCATAATTTCTTTTGTTTTCTCTCTTTTTCTTTCTTTTAAAAGAAAGTTCAACAATGTGAGGTATCACATTCTCCTTCCCCATAATCTCTCAACTATATCTAAAATTAAGTATATTTCATATAATTGTATAATTATTAAAAGAATCTCTAACAGTTATCTCATTCCATTTATTTTACTTTTTAACAATCTAATTAATAGAATATAAAATTTTAAATTATATATACGTATCAGACCTTGTACAAAATTAATTCAAGTATAATATAATCTTAATTTATAAGAAAATATTTTAATTTTTTTTATTTCTCCTCTTTTAAGAGGAACTTATAGTAACTTTAATATATATTTTCCAAATCTAATATTATATGCTAATTTTACTAAAAAAAAGTATTTTGTTTCCTCTAAATGATAAAGAAGAAAAATATATTGATTTTTTTAAGAAGATTTTACATTTACCATATTTTGATATCATCTAAGAAATTAAAGCATATTTAAAAGATTCATTTCTAAAATTTTATTCTCTTAATTTAATTGTTGTATTAAGTAGCTTATATTTTATAACTAATTAGAAAAAATAATATAAAAATTTAGAAAGATGAAGAATAATTATTTTTAAATCACTCTACTAGTAAATTGATCATATCGTTTTTAAGATGGAAACAAATTTATTTAATAAATTTTATAATATGTTTAAAATTATTATTATAACGTTATAGTATTAGTAATTTATAACTGGGTGATGATATTTTGATACTTGTTTCACTTTACACCCACACTAAAATATTAATATTTGTAATAAAAAAATAAAAAAATATTTTTAATAAAAATATAAGAAAAATGTAAAATGTTAAATAATTTTTAAAATTAAAAAATTAAAAATAATTAAAATATTAATATTTAGTGGAATCTAGGGTGAAACAATGAGTGTAAAATAATCATTTTTCTTTATAATTTTGATGTGGCCTGGTTTAAAGGGGTGTGATTGGTTGAGGTGTTGATCATGCGAAGACGGTGGTCCGCTCCAGATGATTGGACTACCCACATATAGGGTTTCTATCTTTAATCACTTTCCCTCAGGGTAGGTAGCATAACAATTAGATGATATTTATATTTTAACTTCTTTTATCATAAAAGAACAAAAAAAGAGGTTAGTTAACTTCTAACACTTTACTCTCACAATTAATTACTCACACTATATACCATTTTTAAAATATATTTTATATAAAACTAATAAATTTAATCAACATAAATACATTTAAGTAACTTATTTAAATATTGGGTAAAAAATAAAAATACAACTAATAATGTAAACATCTAAAAAACAACTTTAAAATAAAGTGATATAATGAAAATTATATATAAAATATTTTATTATTAAAATAAATAAATCATATATATAAATATTAGTTGTTTGTGTTTCATTTTTAATAATTATTATTTTTCTAGAATTTTTTTTCCTTTCTTTTCTCTCTAGATTTCTAATCTCATTTGTAACCGGAATTACAATCCGATACCATTAGACTCCTAGCATTGAATAGAGTAAAAATGTTTTATCAAATTTATGTTTAGAGTAAAAAAATTTATGTTTTTTTTTCTTTGAGTGAGTTTTGAGTTTTATGTTCATCTAGGTAGGCATGCTTTGCATGTAGTGTTTGTGACTTCAGAATTATTCTCCATTAGTTTTAGATCCTAGTGATGTGTTTAGATAGTTTATCAAGACTCTTATACGTGCTTAATTGTAGCAAAATCATAGTGTTAAAAATGTATGTAAAATAGGGAAAATATGTAAGAAAACATATCAATCACTCCAACCATAGTTAGTTGCACATGAAAAACATGAAGTGAAGAAGAAAACTACGTAATTATACAGAAACGTGAAAAAAAACAAGCAAACATATAATTATGCAGAAACGTGAAAAAAAAACAAGCAAACATTTAGAATGTGATATAGAAACTAGATAGAAAGTGATAAAATATTTAAAAAAAATCCTAAAAACATTGTTGTTAAAAAACAAATCCTGAAATCATCATAAAACAACTCCTAGAAATGCTTATTTTATATAATTATTACAATTTATTAGAATGAAGTATATACCCAAATGTAAAAAAGCATTTTGTAGGAATAAGCTCTATATATCTGGTTAGTGATATGCATAATTTAATGCAGAGTTATGGCACTCTGTTGAATTAGGACCCACATTGTCCTTACAACCGCAGGTTCAGAGTAATAGTAGGTTGAATTTTAAAAGGTTCCCATCATCTGTCATGGTACCAAATTAAGTAGAGTATGTGGTTCAATTTGCCTCTACTTGTTCAATTTCCAGCAACAATTATAACCCACTCATTTTAACTTTCACCCTTTAATTTTATTATAAAATATTACTTTATGACGCAACTATAGTTAAATTGCATTTCAGTCTGATTATAACCGTTACTGATTGGAAGGGAAGAATATTCAGATAATTAAGCTAGGGACTAAAATTGTATTGAAATATTCTCGTCAAAATACATAATATACCAAACATTTTTTTGTAAAGAATTAAAAAATTGAAGAATTTAAAATTTACAAAATAGATGAAAAAAGTCATTTTCATAAAAGTAAATAAATAAATGATGTAGTGTTTTTTTTTTCATAATTAACTTCTCTCTTTTTGGATGGAGTAAAATTATGATAGATTATATAAGGTTAAATATTTTCTTTTTTATAAAAATGTTATGTTAAGTATCACTATGCAACTTGACATCTCTGTTAGACTAACACCTCAAGTAACAACAATCATCTGTCATCATATGAAAAAAGTATTATTACAAAAAGGAAAAAGAATACAAAAATATGGGAGAATTAGGCCAAAACCCATATGTTAACAAAAACGAAACATAAGTAGACTATACCTATTCATAAAGAATTCTAAGAACAAACTACATGGAAGCCTATTATACCAATGAAATGATTCTCTATGAATAAATCTTAAATTAGCCAACTTATCAGCACACACATTCCCTTCACGAAAAATATGAATAACCCTAAACCTGATTTTCCCACAATAATTAAGACAAGTATTTCATTGATTTCGAAGCATCCAAGGAACATTTGTCCTAGTAGTAAACACAACACAAACCAAAGCAGAATCACATTTCAACCACACATTAGTAAGGCCCATCTTTTGAGCTTCCTCCATAGTATGTATAACCCCATAAAACTCAGCAACCAGAGTAGTTTGAACTTCAAGGAATGCAGAGAAAACTCCAATAAATTCCCCCATACTCCCATAGAAAATACCTCCACAAGTAGCAAGATCAGGATACACTATAAGAAAATCATGAAATAGAAACCAATTTTAGAGAAAAAAATAATAATTAGTTGTTATAGTGACTAAATTAACAACCATTTTAGAGACTAAAAAATTTTTTGGTTTCTAAATTAGTTTATATTATTGTTAAATGGTTTCTAAATTGGTATCTAATTAGCTACAAGGTTTTTGCTACCAAATTTAGAATCTAAATAATTGGTAGTTAAAACCTTGATAACTAATTAGATACCAATTTAGAAACTATTTAACAATAATAGAAACTAATTTAGAAACCAATTTTTTTTTAGTTTCTAAAATGGTCTTTAATTTAGTCACTATAGCAACTAATTATTTTTGGTCTCTAAAATTGGTTTTTATTTCATGATTTTCTTATAGTGATATCCCCTAACAGCCCCCATCAGTGTTAATTTTAACTCAACCTGGTGAAGGAAACTCTCATCTCACAGGAAGAGGATGGAGAACTTTACCAGTACGAGTATTAATAGCAAAAAACTTGATCACGTTGAAACCCAACATATCATTTTTCATAAATGCTTTAGACGAGTTACCCACTAGACAAGTTAAATCTTTAATAATCGAAATAGCCTGAGAAACCTCAATCTTATCCTGAAAACGAGCAAAATTTCTCATACACCATATCATCCAAATAGAAAAAGTTATCACAACAAGCTTAATCAATTTAACCAAAGGACTACCATCACTCTTAATAAAAGAAAGAAAATCATCCTTATTAAAGAAATGAGAAGTAGGAAAAATCTCCCAAACCCAACTTCAAATACTCAAAGCATTAGAGCATTCATGAAACAAATGTGAAATAGATTCCTCGTGTTTTTCATAAAGTGTACACGTAGAACAAATATGCAAACCTTTATTCTAAATATGTTGATCTGTAGGAAGTCGCCCATGAAAAACTTTCCAAAGTACAAGAGATTTGGAAGGCGGAGTAAATGAAGACCAAATAAATTTACCCCAACCACAGGGAACTCCTGGTTCCAAGAAGAAAGTCCTAGCCGATATGAGAGTGAAACGACCAGACTCATCTAGAACCCAATTAGGAATATCATGTTCTACCTTGACCATGATATGACTAAAAAGATGAGGCATCTACTGTAAAACTGAGAGACTGTATCCGGAATGTTAGAACCATCAGATATCCCTGCAATATTTGGAAAAGAAGTAGTAGAACACCATTTATCATTCCAAGTTAAATAAATGTTTATTACGTACTTGTTTTCTAAAATAAACATAATATAATATGGTTGTTTATTTAGTTTGAATAAATTATTTATTTGGGTTTAGATAATGAGATAAAAAATAAATTTAAGAAGTAAAATAAAGTTGGATATACAAAGAGGAAAATTATTGCCAGAAAATTAAATTTGATATTGGTGGTTTACTCTTCGGTCTTCATTTGGTGTGATTAAGTATTCACTTTGCATACTTAGTTTTCTTTCAACTTCAATTTGGCACTAGGTGCACAATAAGTAGTATAAAAGTCAATTTGATTTCTATATGCAACTGCTGGTGGTTGTTTCTTGCAATAAGATATATTGGTGGTTGTTGTTGAACATTGGAGCTTTGATGTTTCAAATCCACATGAAGCTTGAAGTTGTGTTGCTTTTTGGTTTGGATTTAGATTAGGTTGTGATGTGATTCCAATAGCAAAGAAGAGAATGATTCTTGACATTTTTAGGAATCAACTTGAGTTGGACAATTGTTAGGAACTTTTTCTTAGAATTGGATCAATGTTCTAAGTCAAGAACTCACCAAAACTAGCACCAAATCCAAACTCACATGGAAGTTCCTCATATT
>Ga0123342_1006825_pt1 | contig 15567 bp, 8 predicted proteins | sample Turbeawhitnodule_FD_89960 | JGI IMG/M metagenome (GOLD analysis project Ga0123342, IMG submission 89960) | Root nodule microbial communities of legume samples collected from Mexico - Turtle bean Mexico white nodule | ecosystem: Host-associated > Plants > Roots > Nodule | place: Mexico: Nepantla... | reverse complement strand
TTGCAGGTTCTTGAGGTGAATCGAGGTGTGAAGGACGGAAGCTAGCGTGGTGCAAAGCCGATCCAGAGGAAGAATACCTTTGACGTGGCAAGGCTCTTGCGTTCTGGTCAACCGGCAGGATCACTCGTAATCCTCTCGATTTGTATTATGCATAGATTAGAAGGTACATGGTTTTTTTGATGATATTCCAAATAATACCATTATGATAAAAAGAAGAAGGAAGCGATTGTTTCATCAAACTATATTCATGTACTAATGATTAGAAATAGAGTGTTGTATACCCAAATAAAAAATAAATCACAAACCTTGATTAGAAGTTAGTTACCCTAGATTTTCCACGACGTATAACAAACTTAGAAGTTAAAAGTGTGAGGGTAGGATGGGGATTGGACACGAGTGAAACTTGAATTGAAATCTTTAGCGCAGGACGGGAGTAACAGCAGTAAGAGGACCTTCCACCCAGAAAACGGGGTGTGGTTAGTCATTCATCATTCTCCATTTCTGTGTTCTCCGCGCACTCTACCCGCTTTTCTCTCTCTAACATTGTCGCCGTCCTTCCCTCCCATTCTACGCTGTTCTCTCCGCCGTCTTCCACCACGCGGCGCAAAAGCTGGAGAGGAAAAACTCCGACAATTCTCAGGTAACAGCTCGATCGATTCGCACGTGACTTGTGCCAGCTCACGTGTTGCCGTCAGTTTTGACGCAATGCCATCGCTGGCCTTTGTAATAGAGAGAGTGCACGGTGTATCCATTTTGTGCATTGACTACTATCAATTTTCGAATTTTCGTGTCTGAATTGGTTATAGAATTTGATTTTTTTGGATCCTTCTGGAGCTTTTATTTTTCTAGGGTGGCATTTGCAATGTTTTAGAAATGCAATTCACTTCGTGGTTCTATTAATTTTCAGATCTAAGAACTGATGAGAGGATGGTGTTCGTTGAGTTTGTTTCATAAATTGACGTAATTTTGTCTGGTGTTATCTAAGTGTATTTTGAGAGGAGCACAAGGACCTGTTTGGCACTAAAGAGAAAGTGTGAGAGTAAGATGAAATAAGTTACTGAAGAAGATGGCGTCCAGGCAAATGGAAGAGATTCGGAAGAAATTGGCGGACCTAAATTATCCTAGAGCGAATGCGCCTGCACAGTCGCTCCTATTTGCTGGCATGGAGCGCTATGCCCTTCTGGAGTGGCTCTTCTTTCGGTATCTTATTTTTCTTTGCTTCTGGAAGTCCATTTACCTGTTTTGTATGAGGAAGACTGGAGTTGCTGGGTCTTAGACTCGAGTAGTTGTCTTTTATACAACCATCATCATGCCGTTACACGGGTTTACTTATGCTATGTTTGCAACCCGTCCTGTTGCCACATTGACGCAAAAGCTAGGCGTAGTAGTGTATCCCATATCCGTGGTTTCACCATTAGTTGTGGGTCCTAATATGCATTTACTGTGCTTGTGGACTTTCTCCACATTCTTAAATAAGCTTTGGGAAGTTGTAGGCTGGTGGTCTAAATCCATCCAGAGGTGAAAATAGTTTCCCCACTCCCGTGTTTTTTTTTTCCGGCTCTACATGTATGGCTTGAAAGTGTTCTGATTAGCAACGCATTCACAGTATCTACCTTTCTGCATGTCCCATACTAATATTTCTATTTTCTACCCTCTTCGTGCAATGCTTAGCCCTAGCAATGCCAACATTATCTGGTTTTTGCCTAAGTGTAGCACTACTAGTTACAGTTTTAAGTATTCTGGTCAATGTTAAGAAGAAATGATTTGGTACTTATACTTTCAACAGGCTTTTAGGTGATAAGTCACCCTTTTCTCAACAAAACTTACAAGGGGATGGTCTTGATCGTGATGAGGAGACAGGTCGAATTCAGTGTAAGTGTTCTTGTTTTCTTGTTTTAAAATTTTCAATCGCTAGTTCACTGCCTAGTATCCAAGCTTTTTTTGTGAGTAAGTTTGTGATTTGTACAGACTTCTGCATTTGTATGTATAGAATAAAAAAGATGTTTGTGTTGTGTGATCAAGGTTGTGCTGTTTGGTTTGTTATAGCATGCCACTCTAAGTCAACCTTGAATGGTGTAGTTTTCTAGTTCTATTCTGTCTATATCCTGAAAAAAAAAAAAAACAGTTTCATGTCTTTTTTATGCTGATAGGCCCTTTGTTACACATTTTGTAAATATTTCCAATTTGTTCTTTTATGTTTCTTTATAATGCTCTGGTGAAAGCAATCGGGTTTTTTTCCCATCTAGAAGTAGCTGCATTTTAGGGTCAATTTATTTGCAAGTTGCTCTGTCAATTTCCATTTTCTCATTCATCTTCATCATGTACAGCATATACCTTTTTAGTGGGTGATTAATTTTTAAATAAATTTGTCTCTTGCACTTTTTGATTGTTTTCTTTCTTGTAGTAACTCTGTTTCTCATGACTTGCAATTTGCAGATTTGGCAGAGATTGCCAAGTTTTTGGGTATTACAACAACTGTAGATACGGAAGCCATTCAGGTTTGTCATTTTTTATTTCTTGGTTTACTATTTTACTGAATTTGTAGCCATAAGAAGTGTAAAAGACTCTTCAAATTTTGGCTTTACTTAATCTCAAAAAATTAACTTGTAAGGTGAGGATTGGTCAAGTTTTATATGGAAAAACTGATCATATTTTTAGTGTATGGGGTTTATCAATCCTTTCTAGTGGTTGCACACTATGTAAGATAGACATTTTTGAGACTCTAGCAAATAACTTTAAGGGACGTAGTTAACATAGTTTAAGGGTGACTGCAATGAAAGCGAGTTTATAAAAAGACAAACTGCTGGGTGTGTGAGTAATGACATTTTAAATTCCTTTTTTTTGTTGTTTTATGAGCCTTTGGAGTTTTTGAATAGGTTTAATATTCTATTTTTATTAGAGATCTCATATTGATTAGTGACATGATATGAATGAATACTGCATCTAAGTAAGTAGGGAGCAACCTTCACCTTGTGAGGTAGGTTTTGGGATTGAGTTAAACTCAAACTTAAATTCAAAGATGGTGTTAGATCCTATTCTAATAGTTGTTTGTTGGGCATATTGGGTCACCCATTATCATGATGTTACCAGCCACTAATAAACGTTTTAAGTCTATAAACTTCATGGTTGAAATGTGTAGCTCTCAGTGTGAGGCTTGAGTGTGGATATCCTCTACTAGTTAGGTATTTGGCTACAATAATGTAAATAAATAAGAGGCAATCTTTACCTCACTAGCAAACTTTTTGGAGTCGAGTTAGATTCAAACTCAAATTGTAAGAAATTTTCTATATCTCCTTTTACATCATATTCTTTCATATATATACACAACTTGTCATTCGGTCTTGCTCTTATTGCGGATAATAATGTATTTATTGATCTTTTCTTTGCGGTTCTCTGATCTCTCCAACTATATTATTCTGTGTCATTTGTGCATACCTTCTGAATTGTTCTGGCGATTTGGGTTTTTAGTTCTTTGTTTGAAATGCAATGCATGATTGTAATATGGTAAAGATTATTAGTATACTTGAGCATTACATTACTGTTGGGAAAAAGTTGCTTATGATTATGTTTCTGAATTATATGTACTGATTTTAGTGATACCTATTCATTCACAACTGTTTGAAAGAGTTGTCTAGATTAGCAGATGTAGTATCCGGGAATTTTAATGCTTGTGACTACCTAGACGAATTCATACACAGATTTTAGTTACCTTTATGGACTATATCTATATGTTTTAAGAGAGTTTTTACGAGTCAAGGCTTAAAGCAGAATGGTTCATAGGAAATTAGCTGAACTGGGAACTACCAGTTAATGTGTTAAAGCATAGGAATTGATTGGTCTGGTTGTGTCGTATTCTCTAACTAACATGTACTATTAATCATTATTAGCTAACCCATTGAATCTTCCGTAAAAATCTTATCTAACCCTAATGGTTTAATAAAAGAGAAAATATTCTTGTGTATTAATAAAGAAAGGAGGTTACTGATAGGCTTGCCAGTGGTCTATTTTTCTCCTGTAAGTTGTATCCATTGGTCCATCATCTTTTTATTATATGGAAAAGAGTGAATATTTAATGTTTTATGTCCTAATGTGATTTGCGATGTGTTACAGTAATATTCATACGCGTACTTGTAATGATTTACCTAGAAAGCTGGTAAATATTATTCAAATATGTGATAGGGGCATGGAAGCTACGAAGACCGCACTGAAATGCTTCGTCTTATTGTAGATCTAGTTGAGGCAACAATATGTGCAGATAATCCGGAATGGAGGTTATCCACTGTCTTATATCTTTCTAAGTGATAATTTTTTTTTGTAGAGAAGATTTGACATAACTTTGGTTTTTATTCTGATTTCTGTAGTGTTGACGAGCAGGTAGCTAAGGACATCCAATTGATAGATTCTATTGCAGAAAAACAAGCTCAAATATTTTCTGAAGAATGCAAATTGTTTCCTGCAGATGTTCAGATTCAGTCCATATATCCATTGTAAAAGTTTCTTCATTTTCTTATGGATCCCATTCTGTGATTATTTGAGTAAATATCTTTATTTCATAATGATGATCTCACATTTGTATCTTAACTCACCAAAATTATTTAAATTTGATATAGGGTTAACATATGTAAGACATTAGGGCATATCTTTGAACTGCATTGGCATGGTTTATGATGCACATCAAATGTTGCTTAAAAGTTCTGGGAGAAATATTCCAAGTACAAAAATTGAAATATTCCATGATTATGCACAGGAAAGCAGTATTTAACAGTTTGTCCTCTGCTGATATTAAACATTGTGAAAATATAAACTGATGAATGCCAGTGAAAATTTCAGTCTGGTGTCCATAGAGGCAACCTTTTTGATCAATGGAAGATGAAAGGCTAAATTTTTGGCTTGATCCTCAATCATGTAGAATATCATCAAATTTTTTGCATTATTTTGTACTTTAGAGCATTAGTTTTAGCAAATGCTACAAAAATTATTTATTGATGCATGGTGTAACAAATTAAGCAATCTGGCTTTTGTTTATTGAATTTGGGAGCAAAAAATTTAGGGAGCTATTTGTCAATTTTCACAAGTTGGATCACCAGGTACAGTGGCATTTTCTTTAGCAATCATCCTTATTTGTAATCACTCCGATAGGCGGCAGTATTGATATTGGGCAACTGGAAACTAGGTAGATTCAGATATCTGAGAATCTCATAGAGTAGGAAATTAACAGAAAACAGTACAGAACCAGAGCCTTTTTAGAGCAGAGACCACATACTTCATAAATAGTATGGGGTCATAAACATTTTAAAAAAAGGCTATAATAACGACTCCATAAATGATTATCTAACCTAAACTTAGTAACCATTAATGATGCTATATAATGCACACTTTCAAGGGATTTTCTATTTGTATCATGCAGGGACTGCACAAAGTTCATGCTTTTATTGATATTTTCGTTTTCACTGTTTTGAACCGTTTTCTGTCTTCAATGATATTTTATCCTCCCCTTAATTGTACATTTGCATTTCTGCCATTTGAACTTATTTTTTTTAAAAAGAACTAAAAACAATCTTGCTTTGAGAAGTAACAGGTAGTGAAGGTTCCTATGAACTCACAGACTTAAACATATAAAAAATTAAAATGGTTCCATCATTTTAAACAATTTTTATGCTTTTAAAGTTATTGTGTATCTTTAAAGTAGGGCACTCAAATGCTGCTGACGCTTTGGACTCAGCTTTTGAATTCAATTCATATAAATACATAAAATATGTTCAGTTGGAAGTTCAGTTGATGGAAATGGTTGATCTTTTGCTAGTAAAAGAAATTATCTCCCATGAGATGTAGTAACATTCTGATTTTTAATCAAAATATTTTCAGGCCAGATGTTTCTGAGCTGGAGTCAAAGTTTTCTGAACAATCAAAAATATTGTTGAATCTTCAACAAAAAGTTGATGACTTGGCATCCAAGGTTTACTGAACTTCTGAATCCACTTGTCTTTCATAGTTATATGATATGATATGATTTCTGTAGCTGGAAATAATCAGTAGATTGAATTATATTTTGTCTGACCTTTTTTCTTTCAAGCCATATATTTCACCTAGTCAGTTTACTGTATGTTTGATGATTTTGTGTTTACCAAAATAAACCTATGATAGCACTATTTCTTAGTAAATAGTTTCCAGATACTTAATTCATTCCAAGGGCATGAACCAAGTTTCTCATTGACACTGTATTATGTTTTGGTTTTCCTCTGGTGATCCTCTGCAAGTTGAGCTTTCGTTCAATTGTCATGCATTTCTGGTTGAGAGCTGCTATTTTTTTTTAAATATTGTTGTGTTATATATTTAGGCAGAGGTTCTTATAGACTAATCCACACCAAGAGCTAGTAAAAATCTACTTCACCATTTGATTGCTGTAATATATTTTTCGCATCATTTTAAAAATAGTTGCCTTGCAATTGAATTAGTTGAGTCCAAAGCTAGCCTTGCAAATTTATGAAAATAGGAAATAAAATGAACACAAGATGACACTTTTATAATTATCGGTGATGATATCTTCTGGCAATGAAGAAAAAAAAAACAAATACTTTTTTTTTATTAAGAAAAGGTTTTGTTTTCATTTTCTATTTTCACAAATAACTGTATAAATGCTGCCATGTTTTTATTTATTTTCGAAGACTTGTATAGGAAATACTAACAACACTATGTTATTGTTCTCACTATTTCCATTTATCTTTGAAGACTGGAAGTAAAGAGAAAATAAGGTAATAATTTTCATAATATTGTTTTCAAAAATAATTACAACAATGTTGTCTTGTAATCACTGTCTCATGTTTTAAAGGGTCTTGTTTTCATTGTTTTACTATACAAATTTTTGAAATCAGGAAATAAAATGGAAACAGGACGACACTTTTGTTATTAGTTGTGAAAATAGGAGATTAAAACAGAAAGTTCTCCCAAACGAAACTGGCGTTTAAATTTTTTCAATTTTTTTTATCGTGAGTCTCAACTCTGTTTCTTGCCAATTTTTTACATCGTGTGCTATTTTCCCACTTGTGATTTAATATCTTATTTTCTAATTATTATTATGTTTTACAGGATGAGAATTTAATTTCAAAGCATATGTGTAATATGATCATACTTATTTTGATGTTATTATGTTTCATTGTGTGCTATGTACTTATTTGTAATTATTATTATGTTTTACAGGATTAGACTTTAATTTCAATGCATTTCTATCTGATTATATTATCGTATTTATTTTGATATTGTTGCTATCTTATCATGTTTGTAGCATGCTTACCATCCAGATGAGGAGTATACCGAGGTGGAAGCCCAACTGAGGGCACATTTGGAGTCTTTCCTAGAAACAGCTAGAACATTCAATTTGATTTACACCAAGGTTTGATCATGCCTTGCTCTAATGTGTTTTGCATTTCCTATCCAGTTTATTTTGAATCCAATCAAATAAATATTTAGTACTATAGGTGAAGAAAAAAACATGACAATGAATGATGGAACTATCCTTGCTTTTAATTTGAACTAGTCCGGGTTTTTTCACTTCTAAATATCCCATAATTTAAGCATCTAGACCAGAATAGCTTATATCAACGGTCTTCAGATCACTGTACTGCTGCTACCACTGAAACTTTTAATTTTAATTGACCCTTGCAAAAACCTGTACTTACTAGGTATACCTCAGAACTAAAGGTGGGACATAGACATAGAATGCTTATATTATAACCATAACTAAAATTGTCAGTTATCTTATATTATACCTAGGTGATTTTGATACGTTGTGCTGATTATTAAATAGGGCTGTATACTTACAGTTCAATGACTAGTGGTGTACTTTAATAATGTATAAATTTTGTATTCATATTTTGGTATGACTATTAGCTCTTCTCATGATATGACAATGCTCTCTCAAACAGTAATAACATCAGGGATAGCTTATAAAAAATTGCTTGTATAGGAAATTCGTCCATGGACTCACATGATGGAGGTTCCACAACTTCATGGATTTGGACCAGCAGCCAATCGTTTATTGGAGGCCTATAAAATGCTTTTGAAGGTAACCTTCTTATGCTTGGCATAAATGTTTTTCTAAAAACATTTGACACTTTTTAAGCTATTAGAAATTTAAAATCAAGTTATGCTGGACATGATGATTCTAAATTATTTCTGTTAGCGGCTAGTTACATAGATACCAATTCACAATATACAAAACTCCTTTGTTTGGTCTAGTAGATCATTCGTATTTCATTTATCTTGTTGGATATCCTATATTGATTAAAGATATGATATGACTAAATTATAGTATGAAAGTTGTTACAAACCTCATCATAGAAGCTGATTTTGTAAGGATTATTGAGTCTGTTGTGTCACTCAGTATCGGGTTGTTATCAAACCACCATAAATATATACTCTCACACTCAAGATGGTGATTTGTAGATTTCACCTTCAATAGAGATATCATCAAATTATAGTATATAAATAAATACAAAGCTTACTTTTCGTAAGCCGATTTTTCTATCTTTGCTACATATATTAAATTTGCTCATTTGCTATAACTTTTTCTCATCCACTTTTTTATTTGCGTCCTTAAGGTTCACCCCAGTAAAGTTTTCTAATTTATGAAACCTAGTAAACCCTATTGTGTAGGCAATATTGAACATAGTATGGATTATTGATAATAATTTTGTTCATATACATACCCACAATAGAATATTTTTAATAATGTTTTTTTCAACAAATATATCTGTCAAATTTTACCTTATAATCTTGTTCTTTCACACAAAATAACATGATGTTTAAACTAGTAATTTTATCAAGTTGTCGATCTTTTAATTCTTTGAATGGTACATTGATTATTATATAATTTGATGGAGTGTATAACTATTTTGGATCAATGTGAAATTTTATAATTATGATAACACTTTCAATCCAACCTTTTTTTTTTCAATATTTGACCTGTAGAAGTTAAAGTGTTGGAACACATTCTTAGCACACACTTTACTGCTAGTTAAAATTTATTGAAAAAAGTCGTATTAGAAAATGTGTTGCTAACATTTCTCCATACAAGTTATCCATTAGTGTTTGATTCTATTGGTTTACATTGAACATTGCATAAATTTTCATGTTGGTGTGTTTTGTATCATGTGAGAGAATTGACCTGTTAAGGAACCTATGTTCTGAAAATATTCTTGTTGCCTTCACCGACTATATTTATGTGCTTAATGAAACAGTTTTTGGGAAACCTACGGAATCTAAGAGATTCACATGCAGCTCTAGCCTTTGGTTCTTCTGAGACATCTGACGGGCCTTCATCTGTCACACGAATAATATCTGAATGTGAATCTGCATTGACAGTCTTAAATCGTGATCTCGGAATTGTGTCTGCTTCCATTGCTCGTGAACAGGGAGAGAAGATGAACATTTGATGAAACATGAAAAACAAGTTACCAATCCTTGTTCTTTTGATTTTGTGAACTTGTGCATAATGTTCATATCGTTAACATGACATTGCTGTATTATCCAGACATATTATTTAGAAATTGCATGTAAGCAAGGCTTTCAGACTGGGCCGTGTAAACTCGTTGAAAGTCTTAGGTGTGGTTTTGACTTGTAAACCAAGAGAATACTTAATACACAAATCATTAAAAAACTTAGTCAGTGTTCAAGTAATGTATAAAACTATTAAATAATGTAAAATATGAATAAACTAAATAGATTATTAATTATCATCTTTCACAGATATCTCAATTCACAATTATCAACTAACCATGCAATTCTCTACTATTACTATAATTAATGCAGGGTTTCAGCAACAAAAATGCTGGGGCCATATACTGGCACCAAGAGAAATTGTTGAAAATATTATTTTAACTTAGTTGATGAAGGAAAACATTAAGTAGTCGAAAAGTGAAACAATAGTTGAAGGATATTGTCATGGTGTTTCTTTCTGCATCTCTACATTAATGTAAATTGATCCTGAGAAGTTTTTAGAAATCCTGAATCAGTACACACTTCCCTCCTTCTTTCTTCTCCACATTTTTCGTTGAGAGCAAACAGCGACAAAGTAGTGACTGGGAAGAAAGTAAGTTTTACTCTCTTTTTTTACTTCTGGAAATGATAATTGCGGAGTCCAAATCCAAAATTGAAAGGGGAATGGTTATAGCATTCCTGAATGGCCTGTCCATAGGATGTTACCGGAACAGGCTTTTTGGAATAGGTCCGGAGTTCAAAATTCGGAAGCCTATGCATATTTCAATTTATTTCTCTTCCATCAAAATAATTGAGTTTGCATGTTTGGAGGGAAAAATTACTAGTGAGTGAATTTGTGAAGAAACTGAGATTAGAAGCCATGAAGAATGGATGCGTGGGGTCTAGAGGGATGTTTTAGAGGGGAGTCCAGAAAAGATGGTGTTGTGTCCGCTAATGAATGAATGAATGTGCAGTAAGTAGAGGTTGGGTTAGAGAGTTAGATAGGTAGTTATAGCTATTGTGTTTGTTTCTTTTGCAGCAAACAAACACAGAAAGAGAGAGCTACACCACCACCTTCCCACACCTTGATGTTGTTTCCCCATTACCTCTCACGAGTCCCTTTTTTTTTTCCTTCCTTTCTCTATCCCTCTTCTCACTGCTCTCTCTGTCTCCTCCACTGCTTTTTCTTGTGACTGCCAATTTTCATTTCCAGATTCACTATTATCGAAGTAAAAAATGTGTTGGGGAAGGATATTCCAGAATTGTTTGGTTTAACTACCGGATTTCCTATTTGGAACAAGATTGGCTTACGGAACCCTCCTTCTGCAATCCATTTTTCTGCTCTTTCAAATAAAATTGGTAAGGGTAATTTCGGTATTTGGAAAACTGTAGGGGTGTAAGAAGAAAAATGTAGGGTGACAGAAAGAAACACATTCAACAGAATGGACGTTGATTACTGTTGGATTCAAATACGTTAGGTAAGCATATACAAACTTGGGCTGATTCTCCCTGCACCATTTATGCTGTTCAAGTAAGCTTTTGGATGGTAAAATCTCAATCCTCAAGACCATTTATAGCACACTATTTTAGATATGAAAATTCGGAACCCATAACTCACTTCCAGATATGACCATCCAGAAGCTTAAATGAAATATGAAAAGAACCTATTTTGAAATCCATAATGTAGAAAAATCACTTCCGAATTTGTGCATCCGTAAGAAAAATGAAATCAAGAACAATGTTGAATTTTAAATTTTGCATGCAGGAAGAAATTGCCACAAACTTATTAAGTTTAAACAGAATACGCTCCTAAGGTTTTCAAAATAATTTAATTTGAATTATGAGGAAAATAGTTGAAAACAGCTATAAAGATATACTCTTGTTAAAATAGAAACTGAAAGAAGCAACAATCGGGATATAGGATGTTCTCTTACACCTTTATATTTCTTTTTTTTTATTGCATTCCATACTTTATTTTTATGAAAGGTCTAATTTATAATTTTTAAATTATATAATTTAGAAGGTAGTTTTTGAATTTAAAAATATCTTTCAAATTTTAGAATTTCAAATATAATGAATGACAGAGTTTGACAGATATTTTCGTATTTTGAATTGTAGAATTTAAAAAAAAAAATTGATTAAAAAATATCTTTAAACTCTACGATTCATAATACAAATTTGGAGTGAAATTTTTTTATTTGAATTTTACAATCCAAAATATAAATTTTTTATCTTGGGTTATAAAATTTAGAACACGAAATTTGCATTCAAAATTGTAAATTTGGGAATGAGTAATTTGGATATTTTTGAAAATATGGTTGTTTGCCAAAAGAAATTACGAAGGTTTAGGAAGAATATTGCTATGGAAGATGGAGATCGTTACTATATTTTAGTTGAAGGCTTTTACTTCTTGTACTTCCATTATTACTAACTGCCTCCCATACATAAAAAAGAGAGAGACTAAAATACCTTCTATTACTACACCATGCTACTATAGTTGCCACAACGTTGCGCTATTGGCTACTGCACCTTCGTTCTCCACTGCACTCTTTGAGAGGAAAAAGAAGAAGAGAAAGCTCATTCTGAAAACTCGATTTGAAAGTTATCGTCCCGTTCCCGGGCGTTGACCAAAGTCAAATATATGGTGGGACCCATCCAGGGAGCCCAGGGAAGAAAATCAACAGGTTGACCGCTTAAGGCGACGCCAGGTGTAGCCGTCGCCAAGATGAGGCGTTGCAAGATGAGGCGTTGCAAGATGAGGCGTCGCCAGGCGTAGGCGTCGCCAGGTGTAGGCGTCGCCAGGACGAGGCATCGCCAGGATAAGGCATCGATGGTGTCACCCCCGATACCCATGGGTAGGAAAGGTCGTGGAGGGGGCGACACCACGAGAGGCCTCAGTATCTCAGAACAGTAATAAAGAGAAGAGAAAGGTGGCTTCAAGGCCATATTCCCAGTACCAGTAAGGAGTAACCTGACTTGTGAAGTACCCATGCCACCTATGGGAGACCCCTGGGACAGATACGACCCATGAGAGGGCCACGCCCAGGGGCGAACCAGGTGCGTGGTGCGAGAGGAAGGTAGATACACTCCTAGGGCGAGTGACTAGAGGTTGGGGCGCATGAGTTGGCACCCAGAAAGTCACCCGTTGCGCCAGATGCACTTCGAAGAAGGAGGACATACACGATGGATTATCCCTAAGTTGGGTTATGGCGTTGTAAGGCCCTACACGTAGAGTAGCAATCAAGTTAGAATAACACGTGGCAGTAAGCATTGAAACATCAAGGTATATCAGTTTCCCTGAAAGTTTGCTAAGGTACGTTTTTATTCAGTTTACGTTTCAAACGCTTTAAAGCACTTTAAGCGCTTTAAATGCTTTGAACGTTTTAAATGCGCTAAACATTTCTAAACGCCTTAAATGCGCTTTAAGACGCTTTGAATGCTTTAGATGTTTAAAAGGGGCTTTAGACGTTTGAGACAGGGATCTGATCCAGTTTTCGCAGTTTACACACACACTAGTTGCTTGCTCGTGAACCCATTGTACGCACAGGCAATTAGGGTGAAATAAGTTATTAAGTAATTTGACCACCTTCAGAGCATCCATTCACGGTGCTCCGATACGGAGGTGTGTCACCTTTGAAGTTTCTCGCTTGCTGACTTGATCGTCGGAGTGCAAACGACCGCGAGGGCGCCCCTTTGTTCACTTCTTTTCAGGTACTCACGACGGCGCAGAACGAAGGTGCCCTAACTCTCGATCAGAAGCCACGCACGAAGACGTCCCTAGTCAACCGGCCGGAACAAAATATATATATATATATATATATATATATAAATATAAATATAAAATGAGAAGTGAACTTATTTTAATAATTTAGATTGAATTTTGAACCACAATATAATCGTGATGTACCGTAAGAAGACTTAAATAACTTAAAATATTTGATAGTTTAAGTTTAATAAGACTTAAATCTTTGATAATTTAAGTTAATGAGATTTGAATTTCTAGGATACATACAAGAAAACCTATCATTAATCAAAATTCAAATTTATAATAACTATTTATTTGATTTAATATTATTTAACATTAATTAATATTCAATCGGTACACTTCAAAGCTATTTATTACATACTGACAAATTAAAAAAAAAAAATCTATAAGAACAAATATAGCTAAAAAGTTTATTCAATAAATAAATGTAAATTATATTTTTTTCTCTCAAAATATGTGTAATGAAAAGATGGTTTAAACGTTTAAGATATACATTTTTTTAAAAAATATATCTATTATTAAAAAATATATACATCTATAAATTATAGAAAACATCAAATTCTCTTGACAATTTTTTTATATATTTTTTTAAAAAAAGTTAATACAATAGATTTAACTGTTTTAATTTTTAACTAAAATTTAATCTAATAAATAAATATATTTATTACTGCATTTATAATGAGAGTTGTACTGGATAGAGCGTTCAGGGCTCAGTACTCGGTGGTTGGATCTCAGTACATGACACAGATAGGCCAGCTCGGTTGTTGGGCCATGTGATTGAGCCCAGTTTGGTTAGTAAACTCATTATGACATAAGTTAACCTTTTATATGGCCACTGGTAAAGGGTATTTTTGAACTTAGGGGTACGCATAACACATATGGTGCCTAGGTTAAGTAAATGTTTCTTTATCTTAAGTACGTGTGCTCCAGGGCACATAGGGGCTAAGTTGCATCCATGATAAAAGATAATGTTACACCATGAGTAGGGTGCCCACGTAGATAACGTTGCACCATGAGTAGGGTGCCCCCGTAGGCAGAATATCCCCTGATGTTGGCGCATAAGTTGGTGCCCTGCTAGCAGGTGGTTGTTCTATTGTTATTTTATGCTCTCCTTAGAGATAAGATTCTTTTCTGTTGTAGCACCTTGAGAGAAGGCGCCCTTGAACAAAATGTTTTCCTGTTGTAAATGCTTTCAGTTGAGATTAGATTCTCATGAGAGAAAGTTGTTACAAAAAGCTATAAAAGGGGCTTGAGACCTCAAGTACAGGAACGTTGTTTTCTAAGACTGATACTGAATACTTCTTGATTTTTAGTAAGCCCTTTATTGACTTGATCGTCAGAGTACAATCAATAGGTAGAGCCCCCTCTGTTTTAACGGAGTCGTGTTCCAGTGCAACCAGACGTAGAACATATTCCAGCAGAGGCAGATCAGGCTAGAGTTTGTAGCCAATGTCAATCAACGAGGAAGTCAGACGACAAGAACAAGAGTCTTATAAATGACAAGATAAATAATCAAAAATTTTATTTTTATACCTTTTGTTTCTGTCCCGACTAGTCCTTGGTCATCGACTCAGAGGCTGATCTCATACATCGCGCACCGATGCTTGGTAATGGAAGGGGGCCACGTGAGGTGGGCCCCAGACGCACCCACCAGGGGTTTGGTTAGTCTTTGAGATTGCTATCCTAAAGCCCGATGTTGGAGATTGATATCGAACCTCACCAGTGGAGGGAGAAGATTGCACATCGGTTGTCAGGACGTTGTAGAGGGCCACGTAAGGTGGGCCCTAGAGTTTTGTTAAGATAACAGTTAAAGATAAGAGATATGTGGGAATCCTAAGTCATGAGGGATCCATGCACGTGGTGTGTATGACGCATGAAGGCGCAACACGTGTGGATAATCCTAGGGGGCGTTAAGGCCCATTAGGGTTAGGGTTTCCAAGGAAGCTGCATGCATGGCACATGAATACTTAGGGCACCCACGAAGCAGATGGCGTTAGAGAATAGATGCACAAGTTGGTACCCAAGCGGCCACTTTGTCAATTGTTGCACTCCAGTTAAGGGAAGTTCATGTGCCAGATACGCTAAGATTCTATGAATAACGGCACAAGGACATTCTCCAAGAAACCCTAGTCAAGGGCAACGACACAAAGGTAAACCCTAGTTTCAGCCTATATAAAGTGATGGATTTATGCCTTCATATTTTCGGATTTGTTGATGAGTTGCGGAAGCTTCACGGTTTGAAGATGGAACAAGGTCCTCCTAAGAGTGGTGGTGACCTTGAAGGTGCATGATAGGTAGGATTTGAGAGTGGTGAGGCCAACTCTACT
>Ga0123342_1006824_pt1 | contig 15567 bp, 10 predicted proteins | sample Turbeawhitnodule_FD_89960 | JGI IMG/M metagenome (GOLD analysis project Ga0123342, IMG submission 89960) | Root nodule microbial communities of legume samples collected from Mexico - Turtle bean Mexico white nodule | ecosystem: Host-associated > Plants > Roots > Nodule | place: Mexico: Nepantla... | reverse complement strand
GCCACGCGTCCAAAAAGCATAACGGCCTGGAGAGAGAAGAAACCCAGCTATAAAGGTAACCTTAACAGAATCTGCAGAGGTACGTTTTTCATTACGGCTGATACTGCTAAGGTTGTGTGCCTACAGTACGGTCCTACAGAGCATATTCTCTCTTAGTTTTTGGGTGTTCTTGTCACTGACTTGAGCGTCGAAGCGCCACCGGCCGCAGAGGTGCCACCGTGTGTTTTTTAGGTTCTCAGAGAGGCTATCTGTGGAGTGGACTTGGAGGGCACGTGGTGTCAAGCTGGTGGGGAAGATCGTGACGAGGCAACGTTCTTGCGCTAAGTCAACCGGCAGGATCAATATGAAATATTACTGAAATTTGGCACTTATCAGTGAACTTACCATTCTCCAACATTTTATAATAGAAACATGAATTATAAGGACTTTTAGTGCACTCTTGGGAGACGATGAAATTATTGAATCTTGTATACTATTGTCTAGGAGATTGTTTTGATTCATAAAATGACCTGCTCAATTTTCACATACTCCTCCTAACCTACTACTTCAAAAACTTCCAATTAGTACATTATAATGTTTTCCTCCGGATGGCCATAGAGGATGGTAATCTAGACACCTAACTATTAATGCTCTGTGTCTTGACCTGATACTAGATCAAGCAAGATCCATATTGATGTATGCTTGATTATTGGAGAGAAAATCTAGGTTTAAGTTTACCATCATTTACATTATTGTAAACTACACATAAGAACACATTTAACGTTGATTAGTCAGTTAGCTTACCTGACCATATCTTAATTGGTGTCTAGAATGAAATGGTTGTGGACAAAGAATGATTCACCAAAAAATATGGTGTGGTCAGTACTTCAGCCCAATATTATTTATATAAACCGGATTGCAAAAACATGCTTTTTGTCCTTTCAAACAAGGTCTTGTTCACTCTCTTTGTTACTCCATTTTTCTATGGAGTATCATGAATAACTGATTGCCACACATTGTCTTTATCTCTATATAAGTTTTTAAAGTCTTCATAGTAGAACTTCAAACCATTGTTTTTCCTTATATGCACACCCATCTTTCCAATTTGGTTAAGAAATAGGAACATCAAATACTTAAACTTCTACAAGCCTTATGTTTTTATTTAATTGGAAATATCCTACTAAACCAATCATCTTAGGGAGAAAATATTTATCACTTACCAAGAATAAAACTTTTGACGCCCAATAATCTACATGGAAATATTCCAACATGACCTTCATCTTATGAAACCTATTCTTGCCGGTTGACCTGGTCGCCGGTTGACTTCAAAGGCAAGCGGTGGCTCCTCCTATTTTTGGTGGATTCTGTGCTTCTCTTGGATGTTGGAAGGCGGCTTCGTTGAAAGAAAGGGGGCCCTGCCTGTTGATTGCACTCCCACGATCAAGTCAGTTAAGGGCTTATAGAAACAATAAGTAAACAAGTTTCAGTTTTAGAAACAATGTACCTTTACCAGGGATCTCAAGTCCCTTTTATAAACTACTTTTAGGTTACCTCTTGTAACAACCTTCTCTCACGAGAACCTTATCTCCAATGAAAGCATGTTTGATTAGTGCTGAAACTGCATAGAATCTTATCTCTTTGCAGTGCATAAAATCTTAACAGAATAACCACCAGGGTACCAACTCATGTACCAACATTAGGGGTCCAATTTATCCCTTGGAGGCATACAAGCCTCCACGTACCATGCATGCAACCTATTCTCCTCAACCCTAGCTTTCTTGGGCTTAGGCTCCATAGAGAATGTTTTACTTGTGCTAGACACCATATGTACTAAATGTACCCCTGTGTTCATAAACACCCTTCATTAGTAGCCTTATGCTCACATATAAAAGATTACTTCAACTATGCCATACTGACCAAACGTGACCCATTTTACTAGCCCAACAACCGAGCTGACTTGCCTATACCATGCATCGAGATCCGACCCTCGAGCACTGAGCCCCGAGCACTCTGTCCAGTACACAAGCCCCCCAGTCTCGAGCTGAGCTTGCTTCAGCGAAGAGACTATTGAGTGCTCTGGTGGCTAACACGACACTTCTCAGGGGGTAGGTGATAACCCAGTAAATCTCAACTAGCTTAGGCCAATGTATGCCTTGATTAACTAATGGAAATATAACTGACAACCTTATCAACGTAATGTGCATTTGGAAAGTTTAACCGCTTTCCTCACACATCCTTCCCCGAGATCAGGGGTGACCTAAGCATCTGACTCAAAGCCGATCTCTACACCAAGTCTGCCCTTAAATGGCATTTGGCCCTTAAAGTATCTAACTTGAGTGTTGGCTTACACACTAAGTCTAATATTAACACCTTTGTGGTGCAACTCTACCCCCACAAGGTTATCTTAATTCTTTTCCACAAAGTGCCCAAGCTCGGATGGTTTCACCAACACCGAGGTGGGTTGCTCTCTATATCTTTAGCTGTGCGCTTCTTAGTTATTGTTGATTGCAGTTTAGTACCTCTTGGACTCAGAATCTTACTAAGACGGGTTATCTTTGCTAACTTAAGCAAAACAATCTTAGTCATGGCTAGCTACGATTCTGGGCACCCGAGTTCAGAGTCTTACTGAGCCTGGGTTATTCCATCTGAATCACCATATACCTCGACACTCCTATGCTTGGAATCTTACCAAGGAAAGTTTGTTATTCTTGGGATAAGCCACATAGGCACTTCTTTCATATCTTTTGCCTTTAGGACATTTGAACTGGGCGTTAACTTACAACACTAAGTCTCCTTTTCATCATCGAGGTAGGTTGGCTTACCTGCCTTCGGATAAACAATCTTAAATTCACTTGGAGTTATGGCAAACAAAACATCAGAGCACCTGAAATCATAACTTACTGAGACAAAGGTCGTCTTTCCTTATAGCACATACTCAGGTCGCCTGAACTCAAAATCTTTTACCAAGACTGGTCATCTTCCCCGACTTAAGCCAAACGATAGCGAGTTGCGATTCATGGTACCCGAGCTCGGAGTCTTACTGAGCAAGAGGTCATCGCGCCTGAATTGCTTTAAATGTATTTACTCCCTAAAGGGAGGTATCACTGTGGTTTGCTATGAACCTTACTGCTCCCCAAAGGGAGATTTCACTGTGGTTCGCTATCAACCTTACTGCTCCTCAATGGGAGATTTCACTGTGGTTCGCTATGAACCTAACTGCTCCCGAAAGGGAGATTTTATTGTAGTTCGCTATGAACCTAACTGCTCCCACTATTGGAATCTTACCAAGGGGAGATTTTATTGTAGTTCGCTACGAACCTTACTGCTCCCACTCTTGGGATCTTACCAAGGGGAGATTTTACTGTGGTTCGCTAACTGCTCCCTAAAGGGAGCTTTTACTGTGGTTCACTATGAACCTAACTGCTCCCACTCTTGGAATCTTACCAAGGGGAGATTTTACTATGGTTCGCTATGAACCTTACTGTTTCTCGACCTTGGCGTATAACCCAAAGACTGACAAACAAACATAAAGATAGGAATGAAAGAATAGTCTCATGTATTAAGCAAGATGATCATTAAGTTGCTTACAATATGTTATATGTATTTTTTACTCTATTTTTTATAACTCACCCTTAAAAATTGGACATTAGAACAACTACAAGTTAGTTATGATTATGAAAAAAAAATGAACTGACTCAAGAATGTATGTAAAGGACGATTGGTTCGCTATATGATATAACTCTTAGTCATAAAACGACCCTATAAGAGGAAATCTATAGAAATAAGACGACTCTACTAGTAGATGATGTCTACAACAATCAAAAATTAAATCCTAGAAAAAGTTAAGTAAATCAAGATTTAAAAGAATCTTCCAACCTTAAGAATATATGATTGATAGGTAGTTACTAGATGATTAGACTCTCTTATGTAACTTTCTCTTTCTTTTCTATTGACTTTGTATCAACAATTTTTTTCCAGAATGGGAGGAGTTATTGAAAAACAAAGTTAATTAAGATTGATTATTGAGAAACAAGTTTGGAAATGTTCGTTTTCATTTTGATTAGTCAACCTAACTCAAGTACTTGTGATTTGATTTTTAGCACAATTAACTGCTTATGTCTTTTTTATATATCTCAATGCTATGACACGATGTCTTGCATAAATGGTTGCTTATGTTTTCAATATAACTTGATGTTATGGTGGGATTATTCACATTATTGATTATATATGATTTTCAATATAACTTAATAATATGGCATTATATCTTGCGTAATTGATTGCTTTGCTTTTTAGTAGGTTGATGTTATGCCACGAGCTTGTTCATATTTAGAACTATGTCTTACATCAATTTATTTCTTAAGTTTTTTAATATAGTTCAATGTAATGTTATGATGTAGATAGATGATTCCTTATGTTTGTCTATTTTTTTAAGGAGTTTGAAAAAACACTAATGTTTGATTCCAATCTCTCAAAGATTTGTTCAAATTCTTTATTAATGATTTTCAACCATTATCAATGACAACTGCATATAATGATTTATATGCTAGCATATAATATTTTTCTAGAAGAATTTTTAATTTTGTTTTACAGTTGTGACTAAAAATGTTATATATATATATATATATATATATATATATATATATTTAGTTAATTTAGACCTGGTCATTCTTTAGAAAGATTAAATTGACCAACTATTACGACAATTATATTAAATTAGAAGATTTAATTAGTAATTATAATACTAAATTATAGTAAGCTTATGTTAACTAATGCTTATACCACTACAAGAATAATAAGCTTTTTAGCTGCTATGAAAAGCGTGGGCCAACAAATAGATGTTAGGTTAAGTCTACACAAAATGAACAAGAAAAAAAAAATGAAAAAGATAGTGTAGGTCAAACAAACAAAAAAATTTACACAAATAATTATAAAAAATAATTTAATAATATTAATTTATTTGTGTAAGTGGAAACACAAAATTTGTGAAAAAAATAATAATTACATTGTAGGTTAGGCCACCCCTAAATAATTTTTAGAATTTTAAAAGTTATCAGAAAAAAAAAATTTATTAAAATTTAAATTATTTTTTAATTTGCTTGGTCCACCGCTTAATTTCATTTAGAAAAGGCTAAAAAGGCACTCATCAGCTCGACCCTTTTTCTATTCAGCTTTCCACGCACGACCTAATAGGACCTTCAGCCTTTTCCATGAAATGAAAACGGGCAACCTATGGCGGTTTATATCCCGGAGTACTCCTATGACCGATCTGTCATCCAATCTACTAAAAAATCGAAAGGCTTGACCCTGTTCCGTTTGGAGAATGACCCTTATGGCATGGCTTAGTCAGTTATTATCGCAGTTCATATAAGATTCAGACCGCCACTTCTCTGAAAGCAAAAATTCAATTTACTTTTCTCATCCACCACCGAACCTAACCCTAACCCTAATCCTATTTCTTCTTTTCTCTCTGTTTTTGCTTTGCAACAATTCCATATATGAATACCAAGTCGCAAATTTCATGAGAATATTGTGAATCAATTGCATGAGTTTGGAGAATGTCGGAGCTTCGTAGTGGACCGCGACGACGTCGTGCTCCGGTTTGGTCGTAGAAGCTCGGAACCACCGTCTTCGTGGGCGAGATACGTCAAGATGCGACGGATGCGACGGAGAGTCCGCAAACTCTTTTGAGTGAATTCTGAAGCTTTATTGAGTAGCGATTGATCGGAAAGAAAGAAGGACGAATCAGAACCCACAATCGAGTGAAGGAAGAGGCAATGCCGCTGCTCTCTCTGATTTCATCGCTTCCTTAATGGATTACACTCCCACGGTAACTTTCTTTTATCTCTGTTCTTCCAATTTCCCATTTTGCACAATTTAATCATTGTCCTTCTTTGTTTAGATACCTGATGAATTGTTGAAGCATTACTTGGCTAAGATCGGTTTCAGTGTTAAGATTGAATCTGTATACAAGAGCTTTTGAATTTCTTTTGTTGTCTAGTTAGAGGCAGGGAGTGTTTGTTAATTCGTTTTAGTGCCAACCACTGCATTTAAAATTCCATTATTGCCATGGTTCTTTTCATGTTGAATATAAAACTTTAAGACATTCAAATATCTTTTGTCATTTTACAAGTTCCTAACTGAAATCTTACATGAAATTTGCGTGCTCATTTGTATTTTAGTTGAAATTCCTACATTTTCTTAATATTTGTGTTTGTGTTGTCAATTTGATGCTGCAAAATTAAGGAAGCTTCGACCTAGCTTTAAACAGGTTGGGGTTCTGTGACTACTGGCAATGCTTCTAGCATAAGGTTCTTCCCTTCCCTTGTGTTCCTTGATACCTAAATGTTAAGGGGGTTGTTCTTGCCCCTTCTTTCATTCGCTAAAAAATTGATATTTGTGTCGTGTCATGCAATATAGGGTACCGTAATCATAAGGTTCTGCTTAGTCTTCTATTGATAACGGACTGGTTGATTTTGCCAGTGATGGTGTTGTTGCATTAGTTCTAGTAAGTGGAGAGAAGGCACGTGAGCTTGGACTACACGTAATCGCAAAGATAAAAGGATATGGGGATGCAACTAAGGTGTTGTAACAAGTTAGTGTTAACTTGCTTTGGTCTTGATTAATATCTGCATATTTAAAGTTAATGAATAAGTGTTTTTGCAGGCACCAGAATTATTTACAACTGCTTCTGCCCTTGCAACTACATCTGGCTGCTTCAGCATTTTGATTCCTCATATAACAATGCCTTAATAATAGATAATTGATGTACTTCATTTTAAATGCAGGAAAAAGTTAATGTACATGGTGGAGCTGTATCATTGGGGCATCCTTTGGGTTGTAGTGGATCTCAAATCTTAGTCACATTATTATTGTGACCTTGGTTACTTATCATTTTCTTTCACCCTTGGCACTTGTAAATCATGCACCTGTTATCCATTACATTTTATAATTCTGGTGTGGTCTACACTTTCCAAGTTTTTGTGATTTGTGGATATCAATTTGGTAAAAGTTATATATATATGCATTGGAAGATTCAGGCACAAGAAACATAAAGCTAAATAAGAGCTGAATCTCATCCTTGTTTAAATCACGAATTAGTTTCTCGTAAACTTGAGTCAACGATTTTATACATAATTAGAATTAGAATTTCAACACAATAACACATTACTAATTAGCTTGACCGAATAAAAAAAAATTCAGAGATGCAAGCTATGGATAAAATTGAAATAAACTAAAGGATAAGTTCTACAATGAATTATTACAATGATTTTTTTTTACAATGAAATTGGATTTGGATTCATTGAAAATTGATTTAAATTTAATTTCGTATTAATTTAGAGAAATAGATTTAAATTCATTTTTATTTACATTCATATATATAAATATTCAAAATGACCTATCCTGTATTTTTTTATTTTATTTCACCACACTAACATTTTCTTTTATTTTACATGTTGTGTGGGCCTAACCACACTAACATTTTAAATTATTTTCTTATAGTGTCGGCAAACCCATTCATAACTTTAATTTAGCGTCCAAGAAGTGTAGGTTAAACCTACACTAGCTTAAATTTTAAAAAATAATAGTGTTAACTTTGTGGCAGCCAATATGATGTGGTGTCCACATTGTGTAGGTTTAACCTACTCAAAAAGTGTCTATATTGAGTAGGCTTAGCCTACTTAAATTGCGTGAGCTATTGGGGCCTACACAAAAATGTTTGCATCCATGGTATTAGCTTCTAGTTTTTTGGAGACGCTAGACCTACGTTAACAATGATTTTGTGTAGGTTTTTAGCTATTTGTGTGTGTCTCAAGCCCACGCTAATTATTTTATTTCTTGTAGTGTACGATTTATTATCATACGAACTTCTAAAAAAAGTATGTTAGTAAATTATAACTACAAATATTTTAAATACAGATACTCTTTTTTAAAAAAGAAATGGATGTAAGTTAGAATATGGAAGAGATGTGATCAAGTTATTTTTAAATGTCCCCACACATAAGTATAAACATATCATAACAACTATGTTAACTTATAATATGGAATAAAACATGAATAAATAACTAAATATAAAATAAGTAAATTTACAATATTTTAAAAAATACTTTATAACAAAGTATTGTAAATTACATTCTTTTTAAAACATCCTTCAAAATATACACATATATAAAGTAAGTAATCTAAACTAATGTATGAGATGATGTCGTAATTATATCATCTCATGCTCATGTGTCAATGCACAATTATTACATTCACAAATATATAACATATACAAAAAGGGTAAATTAGTAATATAAAATTTCAACATTACAATTATAAAGAAATTAATCAATATAATAGTTTCCTCCCTCCTTTTCATATAATATAATATTAAAAATCTTAATTATATTTGATCTTAACTCATAATTAGACAACTTCCAGATTAAAGTCTATCGACTCATGGACTAGCTTACAAATTATTAGGGTAGCTTATTGTATTTACTATAACGGAGTATAGGGCATAAATCTACATCGAATTCTCACATTTAATATCATTTTCATGATTTGAAAATTAGTAAAATTAAGATATTTTACTTTGTTAATGGAATTGTTACGTAATACACTCTACTTCCTATACTTCCTAGTAGGAAAACTTTTCATCAGTTAAACTCAATTAAAAATGAAACATAAACAATAATGAAATTCATCAAATGAGAAAGTTTACAAGCATAACAATAAAGTATATAATTACAAAAATTTACGTGCAAATAAATATTCAATAAAATTAATTCATTCATTAAATTTAAGAGGACATGACACTTAATCTAAAGATTTTTGCTTGAGTTAAAAATTAGCTTAAGAAAATGAGAATTGTTTCATCAGGATTTTGTGTGAGCCAAATATGCTCAAATGAGAATTTCTTGACATGTTTTTTGCTTGAGTTAAAAAAAATCATTACATAAGAAAAAACAAAAATTTGGCATATTACAACACTTTTCCAAAAACAAACTAACTAACCTTTACTATTAGTCAACATTATACAAATTTACGTACAAATAAACATTCAATAAAATGAATTCATTCATTAAATTTATAGGTGATCTAGAGATTTTTGCTTTAGTTAAAAATTAGTAAAAAAACAAGAAGTGTTTCATCAGGATTTTGTGTAAGCAAAAATATGCTAAAATGAGAATTTTCTTGATATGATTTTCGCTTGAGTTAAAAAAATAATAATTACAATAAAAAAAAGTTGGCATATTACAACACTTTTCAGAAAGAAAAAAAAAAAAAACTCACTAACCTTTAGTGTCAATCCTAACATGTAATATAACTTCAATTTTTACCTATTAACAAAATTAAAACCACAGTTTCACCATCAAACAAAATATGGTATATCAACTCTCAATATTCTACCAAAAATAATACAATTCCACAATTGAAAGTTGAAACCCTTCAACAATTAATTATCATTTTAAACAAAAATATAAACTCAATTTTTAACAATTTTTCAAGAATGTCAAGAAATAATCCAACTTCCTTTACTTTGAGATGACTTAGAGTCGTAGGAAGTAAAAGGTTAAAGATACTTGTTGAGGCAAAACTCTACCAAACCCCTCTCACTCAATAAAGAATTAAAATCAATTCAAGAAAACATACACGAGTTTACAATCTACTTTTAGACAAGAATAAAATATCTATGCAAGTGATGTTTTTCAAAACCTTACATGTGTTTCTCTTTGATAAATATGAAGAATTGAAGAGAGATGTAAAAAAAAAAAAAAAACTTACCCTTATTCCACTCTATTTCCGAGCTGTAAAATTTTGGAAGAGAAGCAAGGAAACTCTTATTAGAATTCACATAGGAAAATATGGAGGTTTTCTTTTATTCTTTAGATTTCTAATGGCACCCCATCTTTGATATGCTCACATTTTAATGTCTTAACCCACTCAAGCCCAAACTAACCCACACTAAGAAAACCTTACTCTATTTAACCTTTTTACTAACCACATCATTTTATGGCTCATATATATAATCACATATACAAAATAATAAAATAAATATACAAATAAATACAGATAAAAACTTAAATTCTTAGGACTTTTATAACAACTCTGTGGGAAGCATTTCTCATTTTCACCTTTCATGTTTTTTTCTTAATCTAATTGTTCTAATAAGTAACTCAGTTTAATAGTTAATAGTTGAAATAAAAGAAATAAAAAAGATGACGATGGAGTGATTAATAATATATTGAATCAAAGGTTGAATCGTTCGGACATTGCTCGAATTTATCATTGGTTAGACTTACCTCCATTATCAAGCCAGTTAGTCTAACACAAATCCATGAGACACCGGGACAATTTTCATGAACAAAAATAAGTTACTCTAGAAGTAAATTGATCTCTCCTATAATATTGATTTTCAAAAACTATTTTCATGTCATTTTAAAATTCAAGATGATATTAATTACTTTTTTTTTTCCATCAATTATATACTTTGTTGAATGTAACGGGTTTAGTTTACAATTTTTGTTATTCTATTATTATTTTCAACTATAAATACACGATCATATGTATATTTTACACAAGAAAAAATTAATCTTATATTCATTTTCATTATTCTTAATATAGTATCTAGAGCATATAGTTAAAGTTTAACTTTTTCTGGTCAACTCATTGTTCATTAGTGTTTTCCAGCCACAATAATCGTTGCTCCGTTGTCGCTATTGGTTGGGCTAGCAACACCATCGTTACATTTGACTTGACCAGGTGAGGACTGTGCTACAAAGATCGTGGCGATCGAAGCTCTGACGCATCTTAATGCGTCTCTCCTTACTACACTACAAGAAAATCATTAAAAGAAACCAATTTTAGAGACAAAAGTAATTAGTTGTTTATATTGACTAAATTATATACTATTTTAGATACTAAAAAAATTAATGGTATCTAAATTAGTTTTCGTTATTGATAAATAGTTTCTAAATTGGTATCTAATTAGCTACCAAGGTTTTAACTACCAACTTTATAATCTAAATAGTTGGTACCTAAAACCTTGGTAGTAAATTAGATATCAAGTTAGAAACTATTTATCAATAATATAACTAATTTAAATACCCATAATTTTTTTAGTCTCTAAACTAATTTTTTTTTATCTTTAAAGTTGGTTTCTATTTAATGATTTTCTATCAATGCTACATCACCGTCACCACTTTCCTCCACAAGTGGCGACGCGTAAGACACTGTTTTCGGTAGCGATTACCATCATCACAATCGTTGTGTTGTCCAATTTCTAGATCCGCCATCGTCATCCTATTTAGAGCTCGTTCAATTTAGGATTTTTTTTTTATTTTCTCTCTTCTCTTCATTTATAGTTTATGTCGTTGCCATTATGCATGATCGATCTATTTGTACTAATTTATGTTAACATTCATCTCTTCATTGAAAAATTGGATGGAACTAATTATGACACTTGAGATATGTCTTAAGAGTAAGGTTATGTTGATAATTTTACCCAGTGTGTTCCCAATATTGCTAAAAGTGAGATTTTCTGAAGGTTGAAAATTTATGCTCAAGTATGCATTTTTATCAAATATATCATTCGCACAACTTTAAAATAAATTTTCCGTGCTTATGAGTCGTGTTCAGAAGTTTGGGAATAAACAAAATTAATAAATAAACAATCATATGTGTATATTTTACACAAGGGAAAATTAGTCTTATATTCATTTTCTTTATTCTTAATATAGTATCTAGAGCATAGAGCTAGAGTTCAACTTTTTCTGGTGAAGTAAATGTTCACCGGTGTTTTCCACCACAATCATCGTTGCTCCGCTGCCGCCATCGATTGGATCGGCAACACCATCGTTAGATTTGACTCGACCAGGTGATCAATGTGCTACAAATATCGCAGCGATCGAAGGTCCAATGCACCCTAACGTTTCTCTCCTTACTACACTACAAGAAAATCATTAAATAGAAACTAATTTCAGAGACAAAAATTAATTAGTTGTTATATTAAAAATATTAGATACTATTTTAGAGACTAAAAAAATTATAGGTACCTAAATTAGTTTCCATTATTGATAAATGGTTTCTAAATTGGTATCTAATTTATACCATGGTTTAACTACCAACTTTAGAATCTAAATAATTGGTAGCTAAAACCTTGGTAGCAAATTAGATATCAATTTAGAAACTATTTGTCAATAATAGAACTAATTTAGATACCCATAATTTGTTTAGTCTCGAAAATAATGTTTAATTTAGTGATTATAGCAACTAATTATTTTTTTCTTTTAAAATTGGTTTCTATTATTGATTTTCTTGTAGTGTTGCATCACCGTCACCAATTTCCCCACATGTGACAGCGTGTCAGACACTATTTTTGGTAGCAGTTACCATCGTCACAATCATTGTGTTGTCCTATTTTTGGATTTTCCATCCTCATCCTATTCATAGGTCATTTGAATTTTTATGATTTTTTTAATTTTCTCTCTTCTCTTTCTTTCGCTGCCATTGTTCATGATCGATCTATTTATACTAATTATCTTAATGTTCATCTCTCCACCATTGAAAAATTTATGGAACTAATTATAACACTTGGGCTATGTCTTAAGAGTCAAGGTTATGTTTATCATTTTACCCAGTGTGTTCCCAATATTGCTAAACAATGTGGTTTTAGTTGGTTAAAAATTTATGCTCAACTATGGTTTTCTATCAAATATACCATTCCACATCTTTAAAACACATTTTTCGTGCTTATGAGACGTTTTTAGAAGTTTTGGTATAAATTATTATACACCAACGATACTCAACCTCTTTTTTGTATGTGTTAAAATCTCCTCATAGTTGTTTCTCTAGATGTATTGATGGTAGAATGATTGAATATCTAGGTAAACTTCAAACTCTTATTCATGATTCTAAAAAGTTATTTCCTTTTTCCTCCACTCCTTCTCAAGAACTAAAACAAAGTTCCAAGTTCTTCATGTTATTGGGCCTACATAGACTTCTTGATGATTATTCTCTTGTCTATGATCAAACTTTGGGATCTCTTATTGTGCCTAATTTTACTTCCACTTATTTTATCCTTCTGCGTGTGTCAGGTGTACACACCATTGATATACCTACTCTTGTTGATAACTCTTCTACTTTAGTCTTTCAGTCTAATGATCGCATTCACCCTCACAAGGTGGAAAAAGGGTGTCACAAGTGTAACCATTATTCCAAGCTTAGTCATAAAATTGGTAGGTGTTATGCATTGCATGGTCATCCTCCTAGATATGTTATGATTGCCTAAACTGCACTACAATCTCCTATTGTGGAACCTACTTTATTTGATACCCTAGGTCATCCTACTATTTTCAATGAATTTCTTAAATTGTATAAGGATTGTCAAAACTCTGGTTCCACTGCTTTTGTCGCACATTTAGGTATATCATTTGCTAGACTCACTCACTCACTCCAATTCTCTTGGTCTTTGGGTTATTGACTCAGGTGGCATAGATCACATTACTGGTAATTAATATTTTTTTCTCTTCTATGTCTACCTTTAATTATTTACCATTTATTACCGTGGCTAATGGCTCGGTCTCATCCCATGGTGTTGTTGCTATTTATCTCTTTCCTTCTTTATCTATTGATAATGTTCTTTATGTTCTTGGGTCTTTCTTCAACTTATTATCCATTAGTTGTCTAACTCGTTCCCTTGATTGTGTTATTTCTTTTACCAAAGATTCTAATTGTTTACAGGACTAGGGTTCGGGACAGATGATTGGTACCAGATGTGAGTCTCATGGTCTATATCACCTACGAACATCTGCACATATTGGTCACCCTAATCACATCTCTATCATCTACGAATTCTCCATCTCTCCTTCATGCTTAGCTAGGTCATCCTAGTCTTTCCAAGATACAAAATCTTGTTCCAAGTTTGTCCAAATTGTCTAGTTTGTCTTGTGAGTCGTGTCATTTAGGTAAATAAAGTAGTTTTTCTTTTCCTAATCGTGTTTCACAACATGCTTTGTGCCCTTTTGTCCTAGTTCACTCTGACATAGGGACCAAGTCGTGTTAAGTCTAATTTAGGATTTCACTATTTTGTTACTTTTATTGATGATTATTCAAGATGTACCTTGTTATTTTTAATGAAAACTCGTTCTGAGTTGATTTATTTATTTCAATATTTTTATAACAAAATTAAAAATCAATTTGGAGTTTCAATTTGAATCTTATGCAATGATAATGCTTGTGATTATCTTTGTCATTCTCTTACTACTTTTATGAAATCTCATGGAATTCTTCATGAAACGTCATGTGCTTATACCCCCTCGACAAAATGGAGTGGTTGAGCGTAAGAATAAACATCTTGTTGAACTACTCACACTCTTTTAATCATGCTGATGTTCCTCAACATTTTTTGTGTGATGTTGTTCTTAATACATTTTATCTAATTAATCATATGTCATATTTGATTTTAGAGAATAAAATTTCTCATTCTATTTTATTTCCTCATGAATATCTTCATCATTTACCACTTCAAGTTTTTGGTCTACATGCTTTGTTCACAATTTTTTCCCGGTATGATAAATTATCTATGTCACACAAATGTGTTTTTTTTAGGATTCACTAGATCTCAAAAAGGATTTAAATGTTTCTCACCCTCTCTTAACCTCTATTTCATTTCTATAGATCTCATCTTTACTGAGTCTTCTTTTTATTTAAAGTCTTTATCTTCTTCACTTGTGTCTCCATCAAATCAAATACATATTCCGGTTGTCTTTGATCCTCTTGTTATGTCTAGTGTACCTAAAGATTCCCCTCCTCCACCATATTTTCAAGTTTACAACTGTCATCATACTTCCTATCATCCACCGGATAACTCTCTTTTAGTGCCAACTCCTCCTCCCTTTCCACCTCCAATGGTTTAACTTGATTTTCCCATTTCCCTCCGTAAATGTATACATTCTACCTGTAATCCTTCTCCACATTACACTACTTTAAGCTACCATAAACTATCTCAACCTTTCTATACCTCTCTTTTGTTTATTTTTTTTGTGCCCATTCCAAAGTGTGTAGGTGATGCCTAGATCATCCTTCTTGGCGTCAGGAAATGCTTGATGAAATAAGTGCTCTTTAGACCAATGGAACTTGGGAACTTGTTCCTTTATGATGAGAATCAACAATACATGAAGATGACCAAGGATGTTATACTTGAAGGGTCATCTCAACAAGCAAAGAAAGATTTCATCACAAGGAAGAATGGACAAGGGCCAAAGCATTTAAAGTTCTTCTTATTAGTATTTTCAAAAGATGAGGCCCAAGCCCAAGAAGCCCAAGCCCAACCCATGAGGAGCAAGGCCAAGCATTAATAAATGAGCATCAATGGATGTCTCTTTTTGTAATTACTTTTGTGTAGTTTTCAGTAGAACTTTAAAAGGAAGGTGTAGATATTAAATAAGGGGTGCTAATGTACAAAACAAAGTCACACCTTCAATGTGACATAAAAGAGTAGGTGTAGATATAGTTTTAGGAGGTGCCAAAGTAGGAAAACAAGTCACACTTCTCATGTGACTTGTTTTGGCTCCAATTTTGAATAGTCTAGTTTTTGAATTGTGC
>Ga0123342_1006823_pt1 | contig 15568 bp, 13 predicted proteins | sample Turbeawhitnodule_FD_89960 | JGI IMG/M metagenome (GOLD analysis project Ga0123342, IMG submission 89960) | Root nodule microbial communities of legume samples collected from Mexico - Turtle bean Mexico white nodule | ecosystem: Host-associated > Plants > Roots > Nodule | place: Mexico: Nepantla... | reverse complement strand
TAAGTATGTATGCCAAGTGTGGTGATCTTGATGGGGCTAGGGTGCTGTTCGATGGGATTATGATGGAGAAAGAGGACACTGTTTCTTGGAATTCTATTATTTCGGCACATGTAGCAGAAGGGAGATGTTTGGAGGCATTGTCGCTCTTTAGAAGAATGCAGGAGGTTGGTGTCGAGAGTAATACATATACTTTTGTTGCAGCTCTTCAAGGTTGTGAGGATCCCTCGTTTGTTAAACTGGGTATGGAAATTCATGGTTTCGTGTTGAAATCTAACCATTTTGTTGATGTTTATGTTGCCAATGCTTTGATTGCCATGTATGCAAAGTGTGGTCGAATGGAGGATTCTGTAAAAGTTTTTGATAGTATGCTTTGCAGGGATTGTGTATCTTGGAATACATTGCTCTCCGGTTTGGTTCAAAATGAGCTCTATAGTGATGCTCTAAATTACTTTCGGGATATGCAGGGTTCTGGCTTGAAGTTTGATCAGGTCTCAGTGTTAAACTTGATTGCCGCATCTGGCCGATTGGGAAATTTATTGAAAGGGAAGTAAGTTCATGCCTATGTAATAAGAAACGGAATGGATTCTAATATGCAGATTGGGAACACCATGATAGATACGTATGCTAAATGTTTCTGTCTGAAATATATGGGTCGTGCTTTTGAATGTATGCCTAAAAATGATCTGATTTCTTGGACAACTGTTAATGCTGGTTATGCACAGAATGAATGCCATCTGGAAGCAATGAATTTGTTGGTTCAGGTGGATGGGATGGCTGTTGACCCCATGATGATTGGAAGTGTTTTGCAGGCTTGTACCGAGTTGAAATCTAAAAACTTTGTCAAAGAGATTCATGGTTATGAAATGAAGAGAGATTTAGCTGATACAGTGCTACAAAATGCCATTGCCAATGTATACGGAGAGGTTGGGCATATAGATTATGCAAGACGTGTATTTGAGTCAATTAAATCGAAAGATATTGTGTCTTGGACAAGTATGATTACCTGCTGTGTTCATAATGAACTTCCAGTTGAGGCTCTTGAACTTTTCTACACTCTAAACCAATTTAAAATATCTTCATTGAAGAAAGGAAAGGCGATTCATGGATTTCTGATCAGGAAAGGTTTCTTCTTGGAGGGACCAATTGCTAGCTCCCTCGTGGATACGTATGCTCACTGTGGAAGTGTGGAGAACTCAAGAAAGATATTTAATTCTGTAAAACAGAGAGATCTAAATTTATGGACTTCCATGATTAATGCAAATGGAATGCATGGATGTGGAAGTAAGGCCATTGCTTTATTCAAGAAAATGACTGATGAAAATGTTATTCCCGACCATATAACCTTTTTAGCTTTATTAAATGCATGCAGCCATTCAGGGTTGATGGATGAAGGTAAGAGGGTTTTCGATATTATGAAATATGAATATCAATTGGAACCATGGCCAGAGCATTATGCTTGTATGGTTGATTTCCTCAGCCGTTCCAATTCCCTTGAAGAAGCTCATCATTTTGTGGGAAACATGCCTATCAAACCTACTTCTGAAGTCTGGTGTGCTCTTCTCAGCGCTTCCCGCATTCATTCTAATCAAGAATTGGGAGAGCTTGCAGCAAAGAAGCTCTTACAATCGGAAGTGAGGTTGAGAATGAAGGGAAACGGCACGAAGAAGACACCAGGATGCAGTTGGATTGAGGTCGAGAATAAGATTCACACCTTCATGGCAAGGGACAAGTCTCATCCAAAGTCTGATGATATTTGTCAAAAACTAGCTTAGTTTACAAAACTTCTGGAAAAAGGAGGGTATAGGGCTCAAACGAAGTTTGTGTTTCACAATGTCAGTGAAGAATAGAAAACATATATGTTATATAGACATAGTGATTGGTTATGGTCTGCTTGTTACACCAAACAGTACTTTCATTCGAATAACAAAAAACTTTCGAATTTGTGATGATTGTCATGCATTCTTTAAGATAGCATCAAAAGTCTCCCAAAGGACCCTTTTTGTAAGGGATGCCAATAGGTTCCATCATTTTGAAAGAGGAATTTGTTCATGTGGAGATTTCTGGTGAATACCTTGATAATATGAAAATAGATGATTCATATTCTCTGGTTCCTTGCAGGCGCTAAAATTTCTCCTTCAAAGTTTTACTTCCGAATCTAACAGTTGTTGAATCTATTGAGCAACATGGGAAAATTGTTGGCTTTCTGAACAACATCATTTTCTGAACCAGAAATTTGTGGGTTTCCTTGTACCATTTGATTTAGTGATTCTCAATCTTCAACCTAATTGAATGTTTTTAATACAAAATTAACACTGGAATTTAAATGTGAAAATATCTCAATATAAAAAAAAATGTATTTAAGAATCATTCTTTAGTAAAATGTATTAAAATTAATGAAGTGAATCGATGATTCAAATGGATACCTACATACAAATGACTATGATCATATCTCAAAATAACATTTCAATAAATTTTAATTTAATCATAACATTTTCAGTCAATACAATTCATGACTGTTAAGAAAGAAAAATGCTAATGATATTTTTGTTTGATTTTGTAAATGATAAAATTATACACCTTAAGAATAATTGTATTCATATGTGTGGGTAATATATATATATATATATATATATATATATATATAATATATGCATTAACTCATGACATTTCAATCTATAATAGAAAAAATGGAGAAAATTATTTTTCTTCATGTAGAAATATAGTCTTCCAAAAAAAATTAAATTATCAATTTATATTATGAAATTGATAGAGATGCAGTAAGATTTTTTAATTTTACCGACAACAAGAACTATCATTAGATACTCTTTTATATGATGTAAATTTGAATTAAAATATGTATTAATACCATTCTTTAAATTGAATCGGAATAAATACTTTTTTATTTTAAAATTTCAAATAATAAATATTATACTTAACATATATTTTTTAATTATGCTCTAAATTATATATATCTGGAATTGAATAATAATATATTTTTGTGCTGTTAATTTGAATAATAAAAGATCATAGGATTTATAAAAAAAATAATTAGAATCATTAATCAGTTTGATTAAGAATGTATATTTGTATTTCCTAACTTGATTACTTTTCTATCATTTTGTCGTGTATTAATGAGTGCATGTTTTATTTTACAATATACAATGCCACCTCATTTAAAATGTCATCTAATAATGTTGAAATGAAATGGTGTGCGTATTGGTGTTGTTTTTGTTAGCATTTGGTCTATCAATGATAATTGTGTGTATTTTCTTATTAATTATAACAATTATTTATTAACCTTTATAGACTGTGTTCATTTCTTTATTTATGTTGCAGGGTCTTTGAAGGAGGCAAAACGGAATAATGAGCTTAAACTGTAATAGCTTTAGAACACACATATCTCTTTCACGTTTTTCATTGGATTTTGTGTACGGTCAAATTTACGAACAGTTTTGTATTATGGCTTTTTGTTTAACCACTTAGTGAAAATGTCAAATTCTTAGTGATATATTTAATCTCTCTTAATAACAAATATCAAATGGATTAAAGACCATAATTTGTTAATGTATAAAGGGTAGAACACAAGTTTTGCTTAAAATATTTTATTGTAGTCCATTGTGAATATTTTCCATGAAAAATACTGTGATAATTATCGAGAACCAAGAAATTTGTTTGTTATCATTGAGGCAGCATGTCATAACAATGATTATTTATTACCAATTTATTATTATTCCTTGTACATTATTATTATTTTTAATAATATTTTGGTACATTTTTTTTATGTTTGTTAATAATTTATTAACAACAATGTCTATGTAGAGATAGTTTGCTTGTTTCATTGGCTTTTAATTTAAATATTTTGATTTTTATTTAATTATTTTCAACAGGTCTAGGTGACCTTAAAAAATTTTGAAGATTAAAGCAAGTTCATCCAGTTAAGACTATAGAATTATTTGGTTAAGTGACATTCCTTGTAAATATAAAAATGTATTTTTTTTTATTTTCTTTTGTCATTGTTAATTTTTTTAAGTTTACATTGAAAAAAAATGATAATATGATATAGTAAATAGGTTTAGGGTTTAAGGTTTAAAAATATATATTTTTTTACCTCCAAAGAATGTCATTCTAAATTGACATTTTCCATTATATTGGGATATTCTGTAAATTAAAATATGAAATTCTTTTTGCAAAAAATGTTATTATTTTATATATTTAGATATTAAATATATTGGTTTTCAGTTTATAGCAAACATCTTAAACTTTAATTTCTAACTTAATTTTCTATGTTAAGTTAAAGTTTAAAAATGAGAGAACTTCAATTAAATAAATTAAAATTGTTTATTGAGATAATATTTTTTTTTTCAATGTAACAATGCCACCTCATAGATGACAGATTAACAAAAGAATCGAACCAATTAAAATTAAAATTTTATTCAACTTGGACCGATCCGGTTCGTCGGGTTGGTTCTTTGCGAGCCAAACTTTACTTTGCAACCGGGCAAAAAGCGCGGGAAAACGTCTTGATAGGATATTTCCCACTCTCAGCAGCTTCTTCCAAACTCGCATAACCTTAATTCAAAAGAGTCTACGCCAAAATTTTTGATCTCGTTGGGGAAACAATGGGCGGCGATGGTCGGCGACGTGATCGGAGAGACACCAGAGCACCTAAGAAGCGGAAGCTGAACCGCAGCCCCGAGGATGAGCTCGAAGCTAAATTAGGGTTCGATCTGTTTTCAGAGGGCGAGAAGCGCCTCGGATGGCTACTCACTCTTGCATCCGTGAGTACAACAATACTGTTGCAATTCACCAGCATTGATTATGTGTGAATTAAACGGTTATCACATAGCTACGCTGAATGAGTGATTGAAATGCAAATGTCTCGGTTTTTTGTTTCTATTCACAATATACAGTCTCAACTAGTTGGCTTGCTGCAATATATCATTCTGATGAGCTTATTCATGTTTTTACATACTTTTGCAGTCATCTGTTGAGGATGAAAACAGTTACAAAGTATACAGTTGTGTGGATCTTTACTTTGTTACACAGGTATTGTTTGGGGTAAAGCTTGTTTTTGTTAGAAGTTTTTTTCCTCCAAAGAGTGACCTGGTTTAAGGAATGATTTACTGATTGGATCCTGCTTGCAGGATGGCTCTTCATTCAAGTCAAAATTCAGATTTCGGCCTTACTTTTATGTAGCTACAAAGGTAGGTGTGAACATTCATGTGTATCATATGTGGGGCTGTGGCAGTAAGTTTGGTCTAAACTTCGCGTTCATTGCCATTGTGGATGTATTCTGATTCAGTGTTTGTTTTGTAGCAACAATCATGATGTTGGTGTTAATTATGATTATATAAATTTAATTTAATAGGATAAAATGGAGATGGATGTTGAAGCATACCTGAGAAGACGCTATGAAGGTCAGATTGCTGATATTGAAATTATTGAGAAAGAAGACCTGAATCTTGTAAGCAATTTATAGATGTCCTGTCTGCTTCACTTTGTCTGATACATGACAAACATCTTTAGAAATACAACATTCAGCTCCAGTAATATTTTTAATTGGATTTTATTTAGCTATTTTTTTTCCAGAGTCTTCAGAAATTAAGTGAATACACTTTGTCTTGATATAGTCTGCCATTAGTTTCTTGCTATTGTTTGTGATTTGACAATAACTTTCTGAAAATTAAATCTGAGGTTGGATTTTCTTTAAAATTTTAATTTTGCTTTGATTCAAATAGGTTATACCAGCTTCCTTTATACTTGCAAATGGATTCTGATGCTTTCATGATTATTGACAGAAAAACCATTTATCTGGGTTAAGAAAATCTTATTTAAAGCTTTCATTTGATACCGTACAACAATTGATGGACGTGAAGAGAGACCTGATGCCTTCAGTTGAAAGAAATAAGGCTAAATCTGATACCACAGAAGCCTTTGTGTCCATTTCAACAGAAAGAAGGTAAATCAATTTTAAAATCTTCGCATTCGCATATCACTTCCTTTATGCAATGACATATTTTTTCATCTCAGATAATTGTAGTTAAATCTTTGTTCTTACCTGATCTTGTTGCTTAGCAGAGAACATAAACCTCAGGATTTTCTAGATTGCTTGACTGATCTTCGAGAATATGATGTTCCTTATCATGTTCGCTTTGCCATTGACAGTGGTACCTTTTGATATTTCTTTTTTTGTGCTTTTAATGTCTATGCTGTTATCCTATTTTCGATTGCTACGCCATTGTATATTTATCATGACACTTACAAAAAAATGTGACCTAGATATACGGTGTGGCCAGTGGTATGATGTTGGAGTGTCTAATAACGGGGTAACACTTGAGAAGAGGACAGATCTTCTACAGCGCGCTGAAGTTCGTGTTTGTGCATTTGACATTGAGACCACGAAACTTCCATTAAAGTTTCCTGATGCTGACTATGATTTAGTTATGATGATTTCATACATGATAGATGGTCAAGGGTATTTAATCATAAATAGAGAGGTAAGTGTCATAATAATTTTCATGCCATCTCTCCTGCATTCTGGCTCTGTTATTTAATTGAAGGAAATCACCCATACATCTTGTCAAAAGCCTCTTATCATCAGTATTCTCGTGATCAATATGTTCTGATTTCTTTCTCTTTCTTTTAAAAAATGGTTCATTTTATTCAGATTCTTTACTTGCAAGTGGTTTATATTTCTAAAACAACCCCAATTTTGTATGCACACGAGGTTGATTGATTTGCAATAAAATTGAATATATTGCGACCTTATTTTTTGAATTTTAGATATGCAACCAGAGATAACAGAATCTTTTTCAATAGCAAAGTATGTAGAAATTGAAATATAACAAATTATTCAGTTATTAAGTATCAAATGTGGTTGTTAACTGATCCAGAAATTGCACCATGAGAAACTGTAATGTAGGGCATTAGTCATTGTCATGGACTGATAACTTTAAATAATTTATTTTCTTTGTCCCCAGTGTGTTGGGGATGATATAGAGGATATAGAGTACACTCCAAAACCAGAGTTTGAAGGGTGTTTTAAGGTGACAAATGTTCAAAATGAGGTAAGGGTACTTGCGAATCCACAAGCAACAGGTTTAAAATCTGTCTGTCCACTGTGTGGTTTTCCTTATTTGTAGTGATGATGAGTCTAATTTGTTGAGATTTGTTATTTTTTTTTTTCAGATTGAGCTTCTTAGATTGTGGTTTTCTCATATGCAAGAGGTGAAACCTGGTATCTACGTGACTTACAATGGTGACTTTTTTGATTGGCCATTCCTGGAACGAAGGGCAACCCATCTTGGATTAAATATGAGCGATGTATGCTGTTTAAGCTTTTGCTTTTTGCAATTGACTTATGTTAAATAAAATGTGCTTAGCATTTCCTGCAATTTTCCATCTCTTTAGGTTGGATGCATGTATTTTTTTTTATTAAAACCTTTTGAACTTGTAGAATGACAACTGTTCCCATAATATTTGAACTTGAGTTTGACTGTTATGTCACAAAGTTTTGGGACAAGTCATGTATGCTTGTTATTCAGGTTTCGTTTTTATACTTATTGTGAAGCTGTGGAACTCATTAGTTTTCTTTTTAAATTCATTTATTTGGTATTTTTTTTTTCTTCTATTTTCATCCTTGTTATTTAATATTTCAGGAATTGGGATTCAAATGTGACACAAATCAAGGGGAATGTCGTGCTAGATATGCTTGCCATTTGGATTGTTTTGCTTGGGTTAAACGTGATAGTTATCTCCCTCAGGGGAGTCAAGGTCTGAAGGTACAAAGTTTGATCTCGATTTCTCAGCTGTTTTGCATAATTTCTTTTATTAATCATGAACGTTATTCACTTCATTACGGTTTCCTACCATGATATTATTTTATTTTATTTTTTAAAATTTTGGTTGATCTATGAATTTCATTGAAGTAGTGGACTAAACCTATGTATAGTAAACTGATAGATAAGTTCCAAACCATTCATATTTTGTTGTATAAAGAAAGAAACTAAATTAACACATAGGATTTTAAAGTAAAGCTAACATCATAGTTTTAACGTGGGGATTAAACGATCACCCCTGGAGTTGCAATTAAGGTAATGCAACTAAGGTGGGCAACGGGTGATTGCAAATAAGGTGGTTTTCTTATATTTTCTTCATGCCTAGGACTTCCAACTCAGAGTGTGGCAGATGCTAGTGAATCCAACCCAACAATCAATATAGGATAAGTTTTAATACCATCTTAGAATTTGGGTTTAATTTAATCATATCTTTAGTCAATGTGAGACTAAACTATGACCCTTGATGTTGCAATTAAGTAAATGCCACAGAGGCTGCTACTAATGGACTAAGGGTGACAATAGTTAAGGTGACTTTCCCGCTCTTACCTATGAAGCAGTATCTGAGTATTGATAAGAATCATAAGATGCAGTAGACCATTTTATTAGATTCATTGTATTTGATATATTTAACTCCTTTTGTCACAATTTATTGGCATAACAGTCTTCCTGTAAGATTTTAATTCTTTAGCCAAATTCCATTTTGTACATCGTGAAACAACTAATTGCATTACATTCTAAGATTGAAATTTAATGCAACAAACAGAGAGTACTGTTAGTGAACACTTAAAAAAGTGAGCTTCGAGCAAAGAAGAACATTTTCTCTCTTGCCAACAAAAAGCACATCCTAGCTACTATTTGCCTTGAATAGTTTTTCTTTGTGTAGTCAAGAAGTCTTATGAAAGATAGGAACCTGCAATGTCCTAATAATGTTCTTATGGAATTCAGAACTGCTAGCATTGAGACTAGAATTATTTGACATGAAAACTGAACTAGCTTATTTTATTTCCAGCCCTAGGCATCAACAATACAATGTAGAAAAGGCAAAATAAGCTACTTGTTCTAACTTCTCTTTCATGAACCATATTAAATATTTTTTTGAAAAAAAAATGTTTTTTCCCATTCAGCCAGTTAAAAAATTAGGAAATCAGTTTGAATGACTAGGAATTAAACAAGAAAACAAATCTAACCATTTATATGGCCAATATTTTCATGGGCCCAGCTCACTTTTGGAGCAAACAAGTGATAAAGTGTCATGTTTTTCTGTTGGAGATCTCACATTGACTAGAGATTAGGAAATTTCATAGTATATAAGTGGGTACAAACCTCACCTCATTAGCCGGTTTTATGGGATTGAGTTAGGCTTAAAGTTCACTTCTTAATATGGTATCACAGTCATTTTTGAGCTTATCCTAGCGAATGTTTGTTGGGCTTATCAGGCTACCTGCTATTGGACTGTTATCGGACCACCCATAATACGTTATCCCACACACGAGCTGTCACTCTCGGCGTGAGGGGGGTGTGTTGGAGATTCCACATCGACTAGAGATTAGGAAATTTCATAGTATATAAGTGGGTGCAAACCTCACCTCATTAGCTGGTTTTATGGGGTTGAGTTAGGTGTAAAGTTCATTTCGTAATATTTTCTATGAATTTTTCTCGTGCAGATAGTCATTCAGGCTATGTGGCTAAGCTATCATTCTAGCTATTTTCTCGGGCCCTTAATATCATATTGTTTGTCTTGAAGAGAAGTTTTATGTTTTATAATTATTTGTTGGGAAATGAATTATTTTCTAGAGATTTAAGAGGAGTATAAGAAATATGAAAAACATTTGATGATACCGACTTAAAATATTTTAGAGTGTCTAAGATTATCTCTAAGGATTTATTCTTCTTTATATTTTATGATTTTTTTTTTCAATTAGAAACTTTATAGTTGTAAGGATATATATAAAGGAATAAAATCTCCTATAACTATTACTGTAATCAACTTATATAAAATGGACTCTATCTTATACTACACACAGTTTTAGTCCAATGTCTCTCTTACAAGTTACATTACAATTATAGCCAACTAACCAAATCAGTTACAGCTAATTTATAACTATCTACTACACTAATTGCAGCAGTTTTATTTGATACAAAGGAGTTATACACTCACGCTTAAAAATTTCTTTTTCGGTGTGACACGAATTATCAAGCTGGAAATGTATCATTTATTTTCAACCATAATAGAAATGTAAGCAGTTTTATCCTGGCATCCTGTAACTGCAGGAGGATGTGTTGTGTGCATGAAGACAAACTAATATTTGCTCAAGAAGTTATGGACTTAACTATGCATAATTTATTTACTATATTGGTAAAATCATTTTAGAATTTTATATTTGTTAGTTTGAACTTTATTTTTACATTAAATTGAACAGTTTCCTTGCATGTTATAATAAGTAAAGCAGGAATTAGTTCTCAGCTCATAAATTTCTAATTAACCAAGTTTGTCCTTTCTTCACATGACATTTCTTTGTTTTTCTTTAGGCTGTTACAAAAGCAAAGTTGGGATATGATCCATTGGAGGTGAATCCTGAAGACATGGTTCGATTTGCAAAGGAAAAGCCCCAGGTATGAGTCATTTGAAGTGATGTCTTTATTTTTGATTAAATTGGTTTGATATGATGTATTTGGTATGAATAATTTGAACTAGTGAAATAGAGTGCGAATTAGTAGTAAAATTATTTGAATACCTTTTGTCTTGTTAGCCTTGATTGTTGTGATTATGGCAAATATAGAGCTTCTTAGGTTATCGGTTGGGGCCTAAATCAATCCCAAAAGCTAGCTCATACGATGAAGGTTGTCTCTCCACTTATGTACATTATCTTGGCACTGTCTCTAGTTGATAATTTAATCTCACAAAATCAACTTGTGAGACGAGGGTTTCCCCACATGTATACATTGTTTTAGTCTTATACCAGTCAAAGTGAAATTTGGGTTTTTCTCCCAATACCCTGGTCATGCCTAACACTATTAGATGTATTGCCATGCTTATTACATGGATAATTTGGTCAGTACCCCTTTAATGGATTTATGATAGACTTTGATACATTCTTAGATTTTGAGTTTGGGTTTAATTTAAACCTCAAAAGCTAACTCATAGGTTGAGGGTCACCCTCTACTTACATACATTACTGGTACTAGCTTTAGTCAATTTATGATTGGAGTTTTTCCCAAAACTATTAGGCTTGGTGTACGCGAAATATGGTGAGTGACCCATTAATTGACCTAGACTATGATATCATCTTACATATTGGGTTTGACCCTAACTTGAAACGCAAACTAGTTCATTGGGTGAGAATTTCCCCCTACTTATCTACACTAATTTACCCCGAACACCAGTCATGAGATGCATCTTAAGGGAAAAAAATAAATTATGAAATTGTTCATAAGACCATGCCTTATGTTGGACAGGAGCATTAATTGTCATCCCTGGACTTTTTCTCAGGGTTAGGATGTGTTCTACTTTGACATTGGAAAATCTGAAAAGTTAGGTTTCCAGGTCATGAGACATCTTAATCATTTATTTAAATGTATTTGCAGATGATGGCCTCCTATTCTGTTTCTGATGCAGTGTCAACTTATTACTTATATACAACATATGTTCATCCCTTTATTTTCTCTCTTTCAACCATTATACCTATGCCACCAGATGAGGTTTTGCGTAAAGGTAGTGGAACCCTCTGCGAAATGTTGCTTATGGTGCAGGTGGGCTCTTATGTTCATTCCTGGTGGAGTTCTCTGCTTAAAGTTTTTCATCTAACGGCCTCTAGTTTCAGTTTAATTGTTTTTGCATCTTTTACAGGCATACAAGGCCAATGTTATATGCCCTAACAAACACCAATCTGATCCAGAGAAGTTTTATAATAATCGTCTTCTTGAGAGTGAGACTTACATTGGTGGTCATGTGGAATGTCTTGAAAGTGGTGTTTTCAGATCTGATATCCCATCTAGTTTTACACTAGAGCCATCTGCTTATCAGGTTTGTTGTTTCTATCTTAAATTACTTTACTGATGACTAGCTCTCCTTTTTATTATAAACATGCCATACAATCTTTTAACAATTTTCATATGTTTGGTTATCATTTCTTCCAATTATAGCTATTTCCTTTGCAAAATAAGGAAATCTTTTGTGTGTATGCCCAAGAGGGTGGACCACTGGAACAGACATGAAAACCATAATTCTAATAGTTTATATTTTTGTAACTTCATTATGATATTGTTTATCTTTCTTAAAATATGTTTGACTAACCATGAAGTGGCATGGTTCCAGCAACTGATCAACAACCTTGATCGAGATCTACAGTATGCTGTAACAGTGGAGGGTAAGATGGATTTGGAATCTGTTTCTAATTATAATGAAGTAAAGAATGCAATCATGGAAAAGGTACTGATTCTGATTTTTGTCTGGTCAAATTTTTGTGTATTTACTTATGTATTATTATAATAATGTGTAAATCTGTAATTTAATTGTTTGGTTTTATGATCATTATTTGCTATTCATGTCATTACATTGACTAAGATATGTACATTTGTTTACTGTGATCTAAATGGCTGAATATTACAATACGCTTGAATAAGACATGACTACTTCTCATTGTGCATGCAGCTTGTACAATTACGAGATGCACCAACACGTGAAGAATGTCCCCTCATTTATCATCTGGATGTAGCTGCTATGTATCCAAACATAATTTTAACAAACCGACTTCAGGTATGATGAGGTTTGTATTTTATATTATTGCTCTTTAGCAGAATATGCAGGCTGATCGAAATAAATACTATCCAACAGAAGGGAGAGTGTATTTTGATTAAAAAAGACAGCAAAATGCCCCAGCCAAGGAATAAAATCTTTGCCCCCAAGCTATCTGCTGAAAAGAAAAAAAGATACGCATGATCCCTATCACATAAAGATTTCCCCTATTTCTCAGTTTCACATTCTCATACTGTAGCTTTTCTTTCTCATTTTAATCTTTTTCCACAACCATTTCACCCCCCTTCTTTTAATTTCAATTGGACCTTCGATTTAGGCCTTTGTGAACACACTTGGTAGACCTTCCTTTTGCATGGGTCCCTGGTACTGGAGTTTTACTAATTAAAAATAAGTCTTTACCACTACTATAGATTGAAGAATTTAATTATCAAAACAGAGAACGTGTTTATCTATTTGAATTTTTCTGTTCCTGCATTACACTGTGTTACATGATTATTTTGAATATGTCCGTTTTAAAATATCACCAGTGTTCTCCTATTTTTCTTAGATGGTTTTTCAAAATAATGTGAATAAGACTAGTAAAAGTTAAGAGGATGACTATAATATGCAGTTTGAGCCATATTTAATGTGAATACGGCATTTATGTAGTCCCTGGCGGTGTACATAAAAATACTCAGCTGGTGGCATGGAGTTTGTTGTGGTCTTACACACTTGTGATTATTGTTGATAGAGGCAATGCATCTCACCACATTATCACAGCAATTTCTTAGCTTTTTATGGCAAACATTTAGTGTGGATAAGTATTTGATAAATGGTTGGAGTTAAGGATATCGTTGTTGTTTTCTGCTTGATATGTCCCACTAGGATTGTCATCCTGAATTTTGAAATTCTGATAAATATGAACCTCTCATTCTTCTCATTCCTGTTTGCAGCCTCCATCAATTGTTACTGATGAAGTCTGCACTGCATGTGATTTTAATCGTCCTGGAAAGACTTGCCTACGTAAGCTTGAGTGGGTCTGGCGTGGAGAAACATTCATGGCAAAGAAAAGGTGTAATTTTATTTTCGCTTAATGTTTCCCGTTCTGTAGATCTTTTGAGCACATTTTTGGAAAATTAAGAAATGATTGACACTTTTATTTGAAATCCTTCAGTGACTACTATGCTTTAAAGACACAGATTGAATCAGAGTTTGTTGATGATTCTGAGAACAACAAATCCTTATCCCGTTATTCTGAGAAGAGGTCATCAAAATCTTTTCTTGACCTTCCCAAGACCGAGCAACAATTAAGACTGAAAGATCGTTTAAAGAAATACTGCCAGAAGGTTATGGCTGTTTCATTAACGTGTTTGATTAAATAATATATGATTACTAAATCTTGATGGATTCCACAGGCATATAAGCGGGTACTCAACAAACCTGTAACTGAAGTTCGTGAAGCGGGAATCTGCATGCGTGAAAATCCATTTTATGTTGACACTGTTCGCAGGTGAGTGATGATCATTGAATATTAATTTTGAACAATAATGTTAACCTTTGCATATGTAGTTAGAAGCAGAAATTATCTCCTTATATGTTCATAATCTGAGGAACATAGATAGAGCGTGTGTTAACCTTAGAGAATTTCTACTCCACATTTTTCTTTAGTTTGTTGTGTTGTACTAAGCCCTTGTTTTGTGCTATCTGATTCAAGTTTCCGGGATAGAAGATACGAATATAAAGGTCTCAATAAGGTTTGGAAGGGAAAATTGTCAGAGGCCAAGGCTAGTGGAAATTCTATGAAGATCCAAGAAGCACAGGTATAAAAGATATTTGTAACTTGTAGGTTCTTCAACAATTTATTCATTTACTATGAACAATACAGTATTATGACAGGATTTAACTTTAATTATTTCATGCAAATCAGGATATGGTTGTGCTCTATGATTCATTGCAACTTGCTCACAAGTGTATACTTAATTCCTTTTATGGATATGTCATGCGCAAGTGAGTAAATTGACCTCTATATTTTATTGAAGTTTCATCATTGGAGTTCATTAGTCACATTTGCTATTTTTTCTTCTGAATCATCCCTTGCATTGATGTTTATCTTACAGGGGTGCAAGATGGTATTCCATGGAAATGGCTGGAGTAGTGACATATACTGGTGCAAAAATAATCCAGAATGCTCGCTTGCTAGTAGAAAAAATAGGAAAACCACTTGAACTAGACACGGATGGTATTTGGTGTGCACTACCGGGATCCTTTCCGGAAAATTTTACTTTTAAAACAGAGTATGCTCTATTCATATATATAATTACACTACATGTTTTGAAGTTTTAATTGATTGTGTTTCTTTTAGTGGCTTAACTAAGACAATCATTGTTTAATTTATTCATATAATGAAGAAATTTAGGAAATTGCTGACTTCCAATATTAAGGGACACTTATTTTGGTGCCTAATTGTTAATAAGGATGATTGGATGTTCTTGTATCATTCCTCGTTCCTTCAGTGTAGTTTGACGTGTCAGCTGTAGGCAATATATTGTGTTGCTTCCTACTTTTTTACCTGTTTTTTCTTCCAAATAGTCATTTTCTCTATCTAATTATCAATCATTTTGAGTGCTGTTGATAGAATCAATTAATGATTATCATATTTAATGGATTTCAGAGACTCAAAGAAGAAGTTTACAATATCATACCCTTGTGTTATGCTTAATGTTGATGTGGCAATAAATAATACAAATGATCAATATCAGGTCAGCTTGTAATTTTATTAGCACAATTTGATGCAGATTCTTCTGCTTCAGTGTTTTGCAGTTAGGGCAGTTGCTTTGCTATTGCTTGTTATTAATTCATTCTTTCAATTTTCTGACAGACACTCACAGATCCAATGAGGAAAACTTATACAACTCATAGTGAATGCTCTATTGAATTTGAGGTGGATGGACCATATAAGGTAAAATGTAGCCATATTTTATGATTTACATGTTTT
>Ga0123342_1006822_pt1 | contig 15569 bp, 4 predicted proteins | sample Turbeawhitnodule_FD_89960 | JGI IMG/M metagenome (GOLD analysis project Ga0123342, IMG submission 89960) | Root nodule microbial communities of legume samples collected from Mexico - Turtle bean Mexico white nodule | ecosystem: Host-associated > Plants > Roots > Nodule | place: Mexico: Nepantla... | reverse complement strand
GGTCCATTGAGACCAAGGTTTTGCAATGAAAGAACCATTCTTTTTAAACTTTGGAATGTAAGGACCATTCTCAATTGAATCCCAAATTCCTTGATCAATAGATTCCACAAAGATTTTCATTCTCGCCTCCCAATACTTGTAATTCAATCCACAGAATAAAGGTGGTTTGTAGATTGAAGCACCTTCCTCAAAAGATTGTTTTCCAGCCATAGAAAAAAGACTTTTTGATCAACTTGAATAATTTTCAAGAACCAAGCTCTTGATGCCAATTGTTAGAATGTATGGCTTTAAACTAGAGGGGGGTGAATGGTTTAAAGATGGTTTTCACAAACTTTTAATCTAAGAATGAAATTTCTTCAAGAAACAAACGATAAGAAATTCAGTTTGCCAAAACACAAAGCAAAAACAATAGCACCAGAAAAACAATCGGTTGTTTCGCAGAAACAATTGGTTGTTTATACCAGTTTGCAAATATTAAAACTAAATTTAAAGAGATTAAGGATAGAGAGAATGCACACAGATGTTTATACTGCTTCACTCTAAACCCATAGCTACATCCAGTCTTCTCAGAAACCACTGAGGAATTCGACTAAGCAATCAAACCTAGATAAATTACACCACAACCAAAGAAGTGACCTTGATCCCCTCAAGACACACACTCCTCTTGGTCAACACACCAACACTAAGAATGTTGATCTTGATCCCCTCAAGAACACACAACACTTCTTAGCAAACACACAAGATTTCTATCAACAGATACAGGGATTACACTTGTTTGCAGAACAAATCTGAAATCAATACAAGAGAAAATCCTATCTCACACAATTTGATCAATCTCAATCTCTAAGCAATCTCAACTCTTCAAAAACTCAAAATCAGTGATAAACTCAAATCTGTTTTTCTGTATATATCAAAGTTGTTGTTTGTTATCAAATCTTAACAAACTATTAATTGCATTTAAAGATTGGTCAAAGCATTAAAAACTAGAGCGTAAATAGTTAGAAAATCATTTAATGCTCAGTCAAAGTACAAACCATTTTTCTGTTATGGTACCAAAACAAACAATCGGTTGTTTCCACGAATCAATCGGTTGTTTTGGTTTTGACAGCAAGTCAACCATAAAAACAGTTTTCAACCTTTTCTTAAAACACCTAAGTATAAAACAATCGGTTGTTTCGACAAAACAATCGGTTGTTTTTCACTTAGCTTGAAAAACACTTTTCTTTTAAAAGGATTGAGAATGCTTGTGCTTTGGATTCAATCAAGAGTGAATTACATATTAAATCTACCCCAGATCCTATCTAAAGGACAACTCAGCAACAGCAAGCACAGCCAGCCTTCATCATCCTTCAAAGGATTTGGATTCTTCAAAGCTTGAACATTACTTGGTTCAATAATATGTAATGAGGTTAAAGTGTGATCAAGACATAGTATTTTCAGGAAAGGAAATACCGTGTTGAGATTGTTATTAAGGTGTATTGATTTGTGAGTGTCCTATGAATGAGACGATCCTGACTCTATTGATATAATGGAATCACATAGATAAAGTTATTTAGTTGGTGAGAGTCGAAGGAGGTCCATTTGGTTGAGTCTGAGGTTTGAAAGAACTAATCAGAGCAGATCAAATGGATTTACCCTGTCATATGAAGATGATGAGATGATGAGATATTGAGATAATTATGCACTTGGCTGTGTGGGTTTCACAACAGCAGTATGACAGGTGCAGGTCTCTAGATGCTAATTTCAATACACGAGTCTTCCGAAAGTAGAGTCAAGTGTCTGAGTATGTGAGTCAGTAGAAATCTGACAGGAGTAATGTGGATAATGAATGTGATAGACACTTGATGGTTATGGGAAATGTTTGAGAAATTGTATGAGAAATTATGAATTTTGTGTATCAATTTGAAATTTAAATTATATAGAAAAGTTTGTTATAGCTAGCTTACCCTGTTATTTGTTTGTGTTTGTTTCTTTATCTGTGATTATCATGTTGTACACTGGAGCAGATGAGATTGCAGGTAATAGAGCTCCTAAGTGAGCATCTAGAGGATGTGATAATTTTAATTTGAATGCTCTGTTTGTTTTTAAAACTTTTGATGTATATATTAAAATCCCTAGGAAGAGGGATATTTTTTTAGATACAATTATGAGATAGTTATATATTCATATGTTAAGTAGATAGTGTTTGTTTTACTTTATTTTATTATATATGGGTAAAAATTAGGGATGTTACACTAGCCATTAAAACAGTTTCCAGAAAAATAGAACTTGAATATTTTTCAAGAACCTAGCTCTTGATGTCAATTGTTAGAATTAATGGCTTAAACAAGAGGGGCGGTGAATTTTTTATCAAAAGATTTTCTCAAAGATTGAATAAGAATGAAGCTTTATCATAATTCAAAGATTAAGCAATCAAACAATGTAAGAGAAACTGTTTGCAGAATTTCAATCGGTTCAAACTTCGTTTTAATCGGTTGTTTATGGCAGCAGCAAAAGCATAATTAAAACAAACAGTTTATAAGGAGTGAGAGAGAGAGAGAGAGAAATTTACTCAGTCAATTTTATACTGGTGCACTCAACCTTGAGCTACATCTAGTTCCCAGAACAACCACTGGGTTCCACTAGTAATCACTCACATATTACAATTTACACAACCACAAAGAGGTGATCTTGAAACCACAAGAACCACTCACCCTCTTTGCAAACGCACACCTTTAGTTAGAACACTCTCTGACTTTACAGGATTTCCAAACACTTACAAGTTTACAAAAGAACAAATACAAGAATCATGAAAGGAACAGATTACACCTGAGTTTACAGGAATCAGAAAGCTCCTATGATCAGACCTTGAACCAGTGCACAACTATTCAGCAATCTTGCAAACTTTTGAAAAAATTTCTCAAAATCAATCTCATGATATCTAACTTGTTTATTTTTCTTTTAAAAGAAAAGTCATATTTATAGCTCTCAAAACTAGTTGTTCTAGGTAGCATTTATGTGCCAAAATAGTTTTGATTCACTTCAAAAACATATTAACAGGTTTTCAAAAAAGCTGTTATGAAATGTCACAATCAACCGGTTGAAAAGTCATTTTAACCGGTTGAATTGGTTAGGCAGTTATTTAACCAAGTCAAAAATAGTTTTAAAACCTTCAAACAAGCTAAGTAACAAACAACCGATTATTTCGAGGTTTCAACCAGTTGTTTTTCTCTTTGCTTAGAAAAACACTCTTCTCTTTTAAAACAGATTGAGCAAGCTTGTGCAAGGGACTAGGAATGATCTTTACAAATATTCTAAACAACCTAGACAAAGCCCAAACCAAAAGCAGCACAGCTTCAACCTTCATCATAGATTTGAAACATCAAAGCTCTCATGCTCTACAATAAGATTTCGTTCTCTTGTAGCACCTTTAGAGAAGGCGCCCCTAAACAGAATGAGTTTCTCCTGAGTATACTTTCTGTTGAGATTAGATTCTCGTGATGGAAAGTTGTTACAAGAAGTAAGCTATAAAAGGGGCTTGAGACCCCAGGTTAAGGTACGCTCTTATAAGCCTTGTACTTACTTGATCTTCGAAATGCAATCAACAGGTAGAGCCCCTTCTATTTCAACGAAGGTACATTGCAACGCAGCAAGAGATAAGACAAACTCGTGAAAAAACAAATAGAGCTAAAACTTGTGATCAGAGTCAACCGGCAAGCAAGTCAATCGACAAGAACAAATATTGATAATATTAACATTATCATTATAACTTTTAATATAGTTATTATTATTATTGTTATTAATAATATTAGTATTTTTTTTATTAAATTGTTAGGGTATAGTCATCGATTTTGTGATTAACTTGGTGACCGATTTTGTGACGAATTTTTGTGTAACGAATTTTTTTTATCTATTTAGTGACCAATACTCTAACTGATTTTGTGATTAGTGACCGATTTTTTTGACTAAAAATGTAGTTACTATTTCGATCATTAAATCATAAAAACAACTTTTGATAACTGATTTGGTTACTAATAACGGTGATATTTTTTGTCACTGATTTGGTCACTGATAATGATCATATCTTTCAGTTACAAATTTTGGTCACTATTCAACAATTTTCTAGTAGTAAAAATAACTAATAATTCGTTATAAAATGAGAAAATAATTTTAGAATTGTTCTTCTAGAGCCTAAAACCAAGCTACTTCCTTCTGAACCTGTTGACTTCTTGGTCTTCTATCTCGGTTTGGGCTTTCAGCTTATTATTCCTTTGATTTCATCTTGGGCTTGGACTTGGGTATAATTTGTGGACGCTCACTTGTTGGGCTTGATCAACTGGAACTCTCGACTTTTGGTTCAATGTCAACTCTCGGGTAGGTGTGTGTACATGCAAAGGTCTCCAATGATAAAGTCATAATTGGTTATAGTTAATTATCAGATAAAATTCACTCTACTTACCTCTTGGGTTGATCACCTATTTATAGTACTCCTTTATTGAGCTTAAGACCCAATTGGACTTTTTCTCTTTGTACCTAATATTTATTAAACATATTAACCGTATTTAGGCCAATATAATGGACTTTGCTACAGTATTTTATTATTTTATTATTTATTCATTTTTATTTGATTCTTAATCTTACTATTGGCATTCCTGTTTTTCGGCCAAACTTTCAGCCTTTTATTCTTTCGGCCATTCGACCTATACAGTGCAAGAATAAATTGAAAGTGTTAGAAAAACTGTGAGGCAGAAATAATCACACTTCCCATTGTACTTAAGAAAAAATCAATGGAAGAGGAACAAAAGATGATAAAGAAATCCTAATTTGTGCACGAAAATTGGCCACATAGAGTGGAAAAGTAAGGCAACAAAACCAACACTATACACAACCACATGATATAGTGGTCCTCCATGATGCAATCATAATCAATTTACACAGAAAATAGACAAAAAAAAGTTTCAATATAGACCCACAAAATATATTAAACTATTTTTTGGGTTTTAAATATTATCAGTAAATTCATTGTATGTGCAAAATGATAGAATTTATGTTTGTACGATTTTTTATACAAATTTTAATATTATTTTACTGACAAAAATATATTTAAGAGTCTTTTTAGTTTTAGTTTTGAAATTATGTTTAAATTTGTACCGTCTTCTATTTATAAATCAGTTATTTTTATAACATTTACTTTTTTTTACTTTCAAGTGTTATAAATTTTTTATATTGTGCACTTACCGGTAATATTATACTCTATCTTGTTATATTGTAATTAAGTTCAAAATAAAATTAAAATATAATATTTTTAGGTAACCATAATATTTTTATTAATATAATAATTTAAATATTTTAGAATATAATGCTAAAACAATGTATAAATGTGTCATATAAAAAAAATTAAAAATTAAAAAAATTAAATTTAACATCTAGACTATCACCATGCTTAAGTATATTTTTATGACAGTAAAATAAATATTACAAACAATATGATAGTCAAATAAACAATATGATGAAAAATATCCAGATAGTAGTAAAATAAAATAAACTTAACTTTTATCAGTGTCATATCTTGAGCAATAACGTGAACATCCTGATTTTTGTAGATTTACAAATAGTAAATTCATGTTGCATTTTTTATAACGACGAAGACTTTTGTCTTAAATTTTAAAAAATAAAAAAACTATTGAAATGAGTTATTTATCAGTATTTTACAAATGAATTTTCAGCGTAAATGGTATTATAATAGAGTCAATATAACATTTTAGTTCATATTGAAATTCATTTGTCACTTAAAAAAATGTAATTATTTATTTTAATAATTTTTTTACAAGTATTAGAGATGTTGAATTAGAGGGCAATTTGAAATTTTAAAATAAATGTTGGGTGTGCAGGGAGAATTACGACTTCTAATTAATTATGAAAATTATATGGCTCATCCTAATCTGACCCATTTGTATAGGTTAAAGGTGAAATCAATCTAAATCAAAATAAAATGTTATCTCATAAGAGAGATTTGAATAGAACTTTTGAAAAAATTTCGAAAACCAGTTGAAAAATTATATGGTTTGACAATCTAATGACCAACATTTACTAGTTGAATTTTTTTCTAAACACTTTCATGAAACCTATGAATTGATAAAGAAGTTGAGTAGTTGTAATAAAAAATGTAATGACTATTTATTTTATATTAGTTTAATATATGCGAGCTACGTTTAGTTTCCTTAATTTTTTTTTTTTGAAAGTTTCAATATAATAAAATACTGCAACAACTTTCATTTTTTTCTTATATGAATGCACAAATTGAGTCTTGATTATCCCCTTTATCTCTTCCTTTTTCTTTTTCTAAATATCAAGTCACCTGTGGCATTATCAAAATATTTTAAAATTATCACTCGTAACTTATAAACAAAGATATGTGTTTGATATGCAAGACTTTTTGCTCTTGAAAGAGGGTATAAAATCTAGGTTCTCATTAACTAAGATAACTTTACGATGTAAAGAATTTACAAATAAATCTTACTCAAGAATTGTAATTAATTAGACTGTCTAGTGTAATTTTATAGAAATACAGAATATTCATGTAATATGCTTGCATGAAAATTTTATGCATATTTGATTTAGAACATTGTTTACTTGGATCAATGCAACTACATATTGATGGAAAAAATCGCACGCGAAAGTAACACACATAATCACGAATCAACTACAAAAAATAAACAACACAGGATTTAACGTGGTTCGATCGCCAATTGCAACCTACATCCACACGGACAACTATTAGGTTTTATTTTTGTCATATTACACACCAATTACAAGTACAATGATCTCTTTAAATATAAATTATAAAGGGGACACAATGATTAAGACCACTCACTAAACATGGTGTCTAGTCAGCCCAACCCAATTGGTCCTGGCTTCATACCCAACAATCTCCCACTTAAAGCCACAGAACAATGTTCACCTGCGCTTCAACTGTGTACATGTACTTCTGTAATCCGTCGATGGAACTCAATGTTCCACCTCTAGTTTCCACCAGCCTTCTTAATCATTTTGAAGACTTTGTTAAAACTCCCCTAAGTTTGAACACATCAGTCATGACTGAAACTGCCACTGACCCGTTCTTTATTTCTACCGGCTCCCACTTGCAAGAGCTGCCAGATCCTGGAACAACCTGAGAACAAACACTCTCCATATTCAACAAGAAATTTTCTGGAGAAGTTTCAATAGTTGGAATACTAGTTCTCCTAACCCACTGTCGTCTAAGGACCTCAGCTGAAACACGACTCGTGCTTCCACTGTCATAAGTACCTCTGACTGGTCTACTTGAACCTTACCATGCTCGTTCATCCTGAATCTAACATGTGGCTCTGGGTTTCTCTCTTGTAAAGACAACCCTTTTCTGTCCACGAGATTCTGTGAACCGAACTTTGTTTATCTTCCGAACTAGGATGGTCACTCCCTCAAACGGTAATTCGACCATATACAGCGAACCTCTCTTTCTTCTGCGGGCCATGACAAGATTTCCCTTGACGACCTTCCACTGCTGATTTTCAAACTTCACATCATGTCCCTATTCGTCCAACTGCATAACAAAAATCATACTTTTCATTAAGCTTGGAACAACTCTGACATCCTTCAAAGTCCAGAAACCGACTGGCATCTTAAACACTATGTCACCCATGCTCGTAACATCAAGAGTTTTGTTGTCTGCTAGTCTTACCTTTCCAAAGTCTCCAATAACTAGATTCTGCAATGCTTCACTGTTGTGGGTAGCATGAAATGAAGCACTAGAATCCATGACCCAGGAATCCACATTGCTATCCGCGCAACAGACTAAGAAGTCATCATCCGCAAAGTGTTCTGCAATGTTGACTTCATTATCATTTGGGCATTGATTACTGAAATGCCCCACCTCCTTGCAGTTCCAACATGTTAAACTTGAGCAATCCCGAGTCTTTGACTGAATTTTTCTTTTGTTCTTGCTCCCACTATCACTGATATTTTTCTTACCTCTGATGACATATAGCGATTCACTATATAATTCCCCTGAACTCTTTCTTCGGACATCCTCGCTAAGAATGAGATCACGAATCTTCTTAAAAGTGAATCCATCGGATCCCGCTGAACTGGTAACTGATATAACCGTTCCGGACCAACTGTCAGGCAAAGACAATAACAGTAGTAAAGCTTGAACTTCATCATTGAACTTAATGCCCACTGACGTAAGTCTGGCTAAGATCGAATTTGTTTTATTGATGTGCTCAGCAACTGAATTGTCTTCCTTCATCCTTGTGTTTACCAATTCTCTAATCAGAAACACCTTGTTTGCAGCAGATGGCTTCTCGTACATGTTAGACAATGCTTCCATGATACCTTTCATCGTCTTCTCCTTCAGAATGTTGAACGCAACATTCTTGGTGAAAGAGAGTCGAATAATGGACATAGCCTTCCGATCCAAACCTGCCCACTCTGCATCAGACATCTTTTCTGGCTTGTCACCCAAAATCACGTCCAAATCTTTCTGAACTAACAAATCCTCAATTTGCATTTTCCACCAACTGAAATCTGTACCATCGAATTTTTCAATTCGGAACTTCCAGTCTTCTGCCATCTCAAACGACTAGTCGAGATACTCGGTACAACTAATTTCTGATCTTGGCAACTTCTTTTTTTAAATCAAGAACACAAAAATTGCACCACCCAAAATCACTCACCAACAGACCTGATCGCAGTCCTCACTGCAATGGCGCTCCGCCGCACTGGACCGAAACTGCCAGGACGAGCATCGTCGCTGTTCGCGCTCCGCACCACCACCATCGCTAGTCATCGTTGTCGCACTGCACTCTGTGTCGTCTCAAAACAGCACACCTGGAGAACGCACACGCAACCCTAGCTTTGGGGTGCCGCTTTTGCCCCTACGAAACCATAGCTTTGGGAAGCTGTTGCCACCCTTGCGAAACCCTAGCTTTGGGACGCCGCTGCAGTCTCAATTTTCATGTCTCGTCGATTAATTTCTGCTGATCGAATATCTAGTGTGTAAACGAACTAAGCTCTGATGCCACTTGATGGGAAAAAATGCATGCGGAAGCAACACACATAATCACGAATCAACTACAAAAAATAAACAACACAGAATTTAACGTGATTCGGTCGCCAACTGCAACCTACATCCACAGGAGCAATTTATTAGGTTTTATTTATGTCCTGTTGCACACCAATTACAAGTACAATGATCTCTTTAAATAGAAATTATAAAGGGGACACAATGATTAAGCTCACTCACTAAACATGGTGTCTAGTCAGTCCAACCCAATTGGTCCTGGCTTCATACCCAACACATATAATATTTGATTTAGAACATTGTTTTCATTGAATAATGCAACTATATATATATATAGGCATTTCAAAGATTACCATTGATAGTTGACGTGTTGATCTTTAGTCGTATGGTAGTGCTTTATCTGAGTTGGTAGGTATGTTGCATCGATACCTTTACGTATGAAAATCGGTCTTTTGTTTCTGCTTTCTGTTATAAACATCATTCTCTATAATATATATGTGAGTGTGTGTGGTCAATTCTATTTGCACAAGATAGTCTAATGGTTGCATTTGACTAGCATCTTTATCTTATCATTACTTTTTTATGTGCTAGTTATTTAGTAATCTCGTTTTTGCTTGTATTATGTGGTCATAAACAATCTTGTAAGAGGTACGATGAAAAGATTCTTGATAGATAGTCTATTATTCTTATCATAAACTTGATGAAAACATTAATTCATCAAAACTTAATATTATTTTTTTGTGATAAAAACAATAGGGATGTCTAAAAGTCTTTGTTAAGGGAACCGTTTAGATTAAACTATCAACTGGATTGTTGAGAGTAGACTATCTAAATCTAACAATTTCTCATTTTTATAATGAAACATGTTATCATGCTTTGCCTTTTCATTTTAATTTTAATTTTTTTTAAATGAAGTTTTCTCAACATCTTTTGAGCATAAGACAACCAAAGTAAAGCATTAAGATTTTTGAGAATTTTGGAGGAAGATAATAAAAGGTTTTGTTATAATAAATCATATCTAACACAACATATTAAGGCATATTATTAAAAAAAAACATGATTTTTAACATAGTTGTTTTAACAAAGTGTTTCATAAGATGATAGTTGCACTATAATATATAAAGAGCGAACATATATTAAGGTGTAAAAAGAAAGATATTAAAGCATAAAAGAAATTAATCAAAGATGAATGAGACACTCATGAATTATAAAGAATATAAACAAAAGGCTACTCATGATGAGTCTTATGCATGTACATAATAGAAAAATAATCTAAGAAAAAGAATAAATTTTTTATACTACTTCTTTCGCTTTTGTCATCACAAAAGGTGGTGTTAGGAAAAAGTTCAACATTGATGATTTTGATTAAGTTCTTAAAATACAAAGCATAAAATATGGTCATGTATCATTTGTAAGATTTTTTTAATAAACAAATCATGTAAATGAAGCGGGTGTTTCACCTATCAGATGATACAACATTACGTAGTCTTATTGCACATTTGATAAGCATTAATGATTTTCATATAATATGTGCATAGTATAAACTAACATCATACTTCACAAATATTTTTGTATGCTCATTGTATATCGTAGAGAATGTTCCTCTCATGCGTTTGACCAAGAAGGTTCAGTCAAGCACACATCCAATCAATGATCTCTTGGAAGAAGAGCCAAAAGTTGATTTGTTTCATCAACTCCCTAGAGCCAATAATGCAATACTGGAAAAGACTATACATTTTGCACGACTCTACACTTTACACATGTTCAATTAAAGGCATTATACGTTTATGTGCAACTGACTCCAAAAATATGGGAGGTTAAATGGAGCTTATACTGAAGGTACAATTGGCTCAAAAAGGTGGGTTGAATAGAGCTTGAACTTAATTCACAAAGTTAAAAAGAACAAATCAAGCACAAAGTCTAACAAATAAAGGTTAGAGAAAGAGAGAAATAAACACAATATTTTATACTGGTTTACCCAACAACAAGGGTTTTGTGTAGTCACCTTAAACAACACGCTCAAGAGCCTTTCACTAAGTATTATCCACCTCTTCAGGTCACCAAATGCTCTCTACCTCTCTAGGTACACCATGTATTCTTACACATCTTCAAGTACACCAAGTATTCTCTACCTCTCCAGGCAACTATTCCTAATCTCCCCTTGAGATCCAAACCTCTTAACAATATAAGAAATCTCTCTACTAAGAAAAAAATGAAAGCTCTAAGGATATACTTCTCAGTGTTAAGAACTTTTACAAAGGTTAAGCACATAACCCAATCTCGGAATTTTCTCTACAATAGTATATGTAACTACATAACACTATTCTAATCACACAATTGAATATTACTTTGAAATTGGTGTTCTTTTTATTCTATGTAAACTCGTTGTTGTGCTTTTTATCTTTAAGGTCTTTATATAGCCTTTAGAGTATGATCATTGAAGCTTTGTCTTATTCATTATAGTCATTAAACGCTCAATATAAAAAAAAAATCTCCGATTGATCTTTGCACATCTTTGATGTGTGAGTCATTTCAAATTCTTTCTTTATATTCCTTATATTTGAATATTGTAGCTTTAATCCTCTTTACATCAATATCTTATTCATTCTACAATACATTAGGGGCTCAAAATTGAAACTTTAGCTTTGATGCATTCTTCATATCTTTAAACAATTACTTAGTCTTCAGATAGTTTATTTATCTGTATAAAGTCGAATGTTGAAGCTTCAATAATCTTAACTCATTCAACTGATGAGATCTACCACGTTGCTTATCCTTTATTTTAGTAGACGCTCAAAATGAAAATGATAGCTTTGATGTAATCTTCACGTCCTTAGGCATATATTTACTCTTCAAATTATATCTTTATCTGAATGGATATGAATGTCTAGGCTTTGGTGATTCTGGACTTTAAACATTCCTTTTTAGTACTATTCATCATCTTCTTCATATAAGACGCTAAATATGGAATTTTCATATATGAACTTTTTAATGTGTTGTATCACTTGTTTGTGCTTTGATACTTTTTCTCTTTGTAAATCTTCATTCCAGTGGCTTTATTGTTAGAGTTAAAGGCCTTAAACAAGAGGGGAAGAGGGTGAATTGTTTAATAAAAGATTTTCGAAAATACTGGACAAGAATGAAGATTAATTCAAAATCACAAAAGAAGCAATCAGATCAGCCAGGAAACAAAACTGTTTTAAATTGATTCCAGGAAATCAATCGGTTGTTTATGCGAATCAACCGATTGTTTTTGTGAACAGTTTACAAAAAAAAAGATCAAACATTTTTAAAGCAGTGAGGGATAGAGATATTCACACACAAAGTTTATACTGGTTCACTCTTAACCTGAGCTACATTCAGTCCCCAGAAACTCCTGAGCATTCCACTAAGTAATCAACCACAGATTACACAACACAAACACCAAAGAGGTGATCTTGAACCCTTCAAGAATACTCACCCTCTTTGAAACACAAACACTACAAGTCAGAACATCCTCTGATTGTAGACACCAGTACCTTTCAAGTTTGACAATTATGAAATGAAATACAAGAATAGGAAAGATCACACCTGATACAAAACGAATACAATAGATCCTATTCCACTCTTAACCAAAGCAAAGCCTAAAGTAATCTTGCAATCTTGGAAAAATTGTAATATCTTTATGTAATCTGATCTCTCTCTCATTTTAGATATGTAAACACTAGTTATATAGCCTAAAAAAATAGCTGCCTTTTACTTTTAATCAGGGGTCAAAACAGATTTGAATCATGAAAAACAGATTTAACAGACTTAACCAATTCTGTTAAGATTTTAAAAAAAATCGATTGAAAGCACGATTCAACCGATTGAATTGGCCTTGACTGTGAGGTCAACCAATTTAAGCTTTTTCAAATCCCAAAACCACCCGTGTAAAACAACCGATTGAAATAACAGATCAACAGGTTGTTTTTCACTTACTTTGAAAAACACTTTTCTTTTGAACAAACATGATTGATTCAGTTTTGGATTAAGTTAAGAGTGAATTGAAAAATTATAATCTACCCAGAATCCATGCCCACAAGCAGCAACCTTGTCTTCAAGCAATCTTGATTTGGAGACATCAAAGCTTCAAGTTCAACATTGATGATACTTGAATCTTCATTTGCGTGAATCTCACTATTCGAATTCATCGTTTTATCGTTAGTCGCTTGATATGGAAACTTTGGCTACTAGCTTATATGGGTCTTTATGATTCTTTGATTATTTCTGGGAATAATACCAGTATCAGTGAACATTATAACTAACATAATAAATATCGCTGTAATCAAGACTTTCTTTTCTCAGATTATTTCATTGTAAAATATTTTCAAATGCTTTTCAATTTAACATAGAATTTGAATATTGAAGTGTAATCACATTTTAACCTCGATATCTTTCCACAAAATACATTTAAAAAAACTCTTTAACATGGAAAATGTGTGTGCTCTATTTTTTTTAAAACTTTCCAGTTAAACCACTATTCATTTGGAAACCTTCCAATACATTTGTAAACTTAATCGTAAATGCACAAATGTATTAAAAAAAAAATTATAATTAGTATGGAAAGTGTTTTTCATCAAAAAAATTATTGAAGCAAATAGTGTTTGAGTTTTTCAATATGCATTGTGTTACATTATCAAATATGAAAACTTTCCAAAATCATTTAATCATTTATCTTATTTGAAAAGAAAATATTTTCTATGATTTAAGAATGCCAATTAACATTGGAAAACATATCAGCAATGTCATAAAACATTTAAAAAATATAATATTTAAGTATGAACACTTCCCTAATATAGTAGTGTGTAGAAGACATGATGATCATAAGTGTAAGCTTCAGTGATCGTCTGATGAGATTATGAAGCACTATGTAGTTGAGCTTTCTTTGTGCCTTTGTGTTCGTCCAACATGTTGTCTCTTTTGGGACTGTCTGACGAGACCTATGTTGACTCTTTGACAAGTATACCAAGTCAGATGTAATATTTTATCTTAAAAGACGGATGTCAAACCCACAAGGAACAATTTTCTTAAGATTTTACTTCGTAAAATTCACTAAGTATTGCAATATGTAAAATAATTTGATTGAAGATATATTAAAATTGTTTGAAGAATTTTTTCTTGTAAATTAAATAAAAATAGAGAAAATGATTATAAGAATTTAGTTAATAAAATTGGGATTGAAGTTAATCTTTCTCACTCATCTGTATTTTGGATACATAAAAATATACAATATTCTGAATTAAGTAAGGGTGGGCAAAAAATCCAATTATAATAAAACTGCTCTATTTTTACATTCATCCAATTCATTTAATATCCATTTGTTTAAATTTAATTTTTATATTGATCCACATTTTATCAATTTTCTGGATCAAATATCCCATTTTATTTAAATGGATTTTAGAATCTACAAAATTCAGATTTCCAATCCGTATGACCTTCAGTAACTCTTTCACGTGCATATACTTCTCCATTCTTCTTCCTTTTTCATTTATACTTTATTATCCTTTTTTTTAATTCTTAGAATAATTAATTTCTATTATTGTTATTTTCTTTTGTTAAAACTAAAGTTCTTTCTATAAAAAAAACTTAAAGGTCACAAAATCATATATTAAATTTTATAAAAAAATTGTTTTGATTTTTTACTTTTTTTTTAACAGACAATTTTTTTATTTTATTTTCTTCACTTAAGTATTGCATAGATTTTCAGTCGTCTCCATGTATATACACTTGAGAGGGACCATATGCAAACAGTAATATACCAAAAAAATTTATCAAAAAATATATTTACATTTAAAGGATATTCTATACCGTAAAATATAAATTCAATGGTTGATTTTTACCCTCATTACTTTAGCAATAAAATAAAAAAAAATCACTAATTTTATGTCTAGTTTGTAATTGTATACAATTACTTTTTCTGTATCACTGAAACTGTAATGTTAATTTTAAGTATTATTAAATTATAATTTTATTATATTTTCTTAATATTTATATGATATTAATTTATTTACATATTATTATATTAATATTATAGTAATTTTTTAGAAAATATAGATTTAATTTAAAAATCCAATTTAATTTATTTTTTTTATAAAAATATGGATTTAGATTTAAAATCAAATATTTGGATTTGGATTGGATATGAATTAGATTTTACAAAATCCAATCCATGAGTGCAGTTTTGTATTTGTAAGTTTTTAAAGTTTGACAATTTTATATTCAAACATTTATTCATGTTTTGAGGAGAAGGAAGGATTAGTAGAACAGTAGTTATAATTTTTTATATTATTAAATTATAATTTTATGATATTTTTTTATATTTATATAATATTAATATTTTTTTGCATAATTTTATATTAATAATGTAAGTTTTTTTTAAAAAAAATTAAAATTCAATTAATTGTTTTTATAAAAATATGGATTTGGATTTGATTTGAATTGGATTTGGATTTATAAAAATCCAAATTGATTTATAGAAAAATATGGATTTGGATTTAAAATCCAATCC
>Ga0123342_1006820_pt1 | contig 15574 bp, 7 predicted proteins | sample Turbeawhitnodule_FD_89960 | JGI IMG/M metagenome (GOLD analysis project Ga0123342, IMG submission 89960) | Root nodule microbial communities of legume samples collected from Mexico - Turtle bean Mexico white nodule | ecosystem: Host-associated > Plants > Roots > Nodule | place: Mexico: Nepantla... | reverse complement strand
TATCTAATTAGCAACCAAGGTTTTAGAGACCAAATTTAGAAACTAAATAATTGGTAGTTAAAACCTTGGTTGCTAATTAGATACCAATTTAGAAACTATTTAACAATAATAGAAACTAATTTACAAACCAATTTATTTTTTAGTTTTTAAAATGGTTTCTAATTTAGTTACTATTGCAACTAATTATTTTGGTTTCTAAAAATTGGTTTTTATTTCATGATTTTCTTGTAGTGAATATGTTGGAATTGAAAAAAAGGAGTCAAGTCACATGGGAAGATTATATACTTAATGATTTTGATGATGATATTGATAATAAAGATGGATTGTTTGTTTAAAGTTTTCATTGGAGGTGTGTTTTTGTAAGTCTGGCATATAAGGTAATCACAATATCAAGGTAATCACAATATCATGATAACTAATGACTCAAATAATAGTTCTATTAAAAAAAATTGAAATGTTTTAAAATTCTTTCAAAGTTTCTTGTTTCAAATGAATTGATTGATTTAGTTGAAGTAATAATTATTTATATGGTCTCTAAAATGTTTGTGAAATGTTTTAATTCTATAATAATCAATTATGATAAATATTGTTCATGCTTTGTTTCCCGAACAAGTAAAATAAAAAATAATGGACTATCCTGACAAATAATTGATTATCAATAATTGATTATCTTATCCATTATTTCTTGCTAAATTTATTCCATTTTTAAGGGATCTTTGAAATAATCGATTGACAACTAAAATAACCAATTATTCTGTGTTGGTATCGTTCTTTCATCAATTTAGTCAATTAAATAATAACACGAACAATTAAAACAAAGACCTATTTTAGTGAAATATAGTTTCTTCTAAGAATAATAGATTAACTACTTAATATAATCAATTAAATGTATCTGAATCGGTTTTTCGTATAAGTTTTGCATATGTTGAGTGCTTGTAATAAACATGTAAAGGGAGTAGGTTTCGACTATTATAAAGTTAAATAACTAACAATGGATATAGGATTTGTAACCAATATAAATCTTGTGTAATCTTTTGCACTCTCAATTTTTTTTCACATTTTTATTGTTGTATCAATTTTGTGTGTGTAATATTTATCAATCTTGATTCCATAATTAATTATACTCAATTTTCTAATAAGATATTTTTTCAAAAGAGTTTACGAAAGGGTTAATATTTTTGAAAAAAAAATCGAAACCAATTCACCCTTTCTTAATTTAGTTTAGTCTCACATTCTTTTCAAACAAAATGAATAGACAAATGGTGAAAAACTTTCTCATATTTTATTTGTTTGTAGTGGCCAGAAAGTTTAGACTCAAAAATGGGCTTGGCTTAATTGGTTTTGTTATTTGCTTATTGCAACTTCAATTTGAAACTTGAGAGATATAAAATATTTGATAGTGTTGGGTATTCAAAGATTAAAAAGCTTACAAACAACACGATAAACATTAGACAGTGAACAAAAATTCAACAACGCAAAAAGGACAAATGGTTAGGAGAGAAGAAGATGACTCTTGATAGAAAATCAAATTTATATTAACATGAACATAAAAATATTTTTCTAAGAATCTATTTTTTTTAAGTTATTTGCATTCTATAAGTTTAGGTTAGTTCATATAATATATTCATTTTACTTAAACTAGAAAATAATTAAAATGGTAGTCTAAATAAAAAAATTATAATTACACACATATATAAATAATGAAAAGTCTAATTAACCAACATAACAATTATCTGATAATAGTCATGAGCAGATGTTAAAGCTTCAAACAATAGACAATCTCTATGGAATGCTTTAAATGAATGTTGTCACTAGACGATGGATCAGATGAAGAGACAAGACAAAATCAACAAATCTCTATCTTGACTAAAATTTTCTTCTATATTCGTGTTGAGAGATGATAACTACTACCCACCAACGTTGAGTAATTCCAAATACTACACAAACTTACTACTAGGAACAAACTTGATCAACATATTAACATGATTCACCTTCGTACCAATATTCTTCATTTCTAATGTCTCCTCAATGAAAAGAAAATGATATCGACGTCAATATTCTTGCTTTTCTCACGATGAAATTAATCCTTGGCTAAGTAAATTACACTCAAAATATCACAAAAGACAATAACGTTCTTTAGTAAATTATCATATCAATAGTGAGACCTTTCAACTAGATTCCCTCCTTTGTTACCTCTACGAGAACCATATATTATGTTTCACTAGTAGACAAAGTCATATATTATGTTTCCCCCAAGTTGATAAAAGTTTGGCTATGTTAAGATCAATTGAGTCTCACTCTTCTTGTATTCTTCTTACCGTAATTCTAGTGGTAGGTTATTTACTTAGGGATTAAGTTGTAAGATTGCTTTCCAATTGATCAACAAAATTCCAATTAAGAGTTATAGATCGTCTTATATCTGCATTCACCAACACATTCTGAATTTGAATATTTATCAAGAATACATAGAGTGTCACCTTTGTAAAATAAGTCCGTATTATAGTACCCTTAAGGTATCTAAGTGTACGTTTCACCACCAGCCAATGTCCATATCCTAAATTTATCATGTACCTACTCACCAAACTAATTGTTTGAGTAAGATCTAGTTTAGTGCATACACTCAGATTGATTATACTCCCCACTACACTAGAATACAAAACATGAACCATGCATTTGTTCTTGCATTTTGAAAGTGTAGTGGTTACACATAAGCAAATAGACAATGTTAATGAAGTAATAACTAACTTAACACCACTCATTTCAAGACCTTTTGAAATTTAGTCTTGTTGACCCAAAAAAGTTCTTCTAAGCACAATCTCACCTAATCTCTACGCCCAAAATTCTACCAATAGTTCCTAAGTCCTTTATGTCAAATTTACTACTAAACAATGACTTGAACTTTTTGTATTTCCATCTTATACATAAAAGCTACAAGCATGCCATTTACGTACAATAAAAGGGGTATATATTGGAACCATTCACCATTTCCTTGTGATAAACACAAGCACCATAAGGACTTTTTTATACTTAGAAGAGACGATTAATTGATCGAATAATCCTATACCACTACCTTTGAGATTCCTTAAAACCATACAATAATCTCTAGATATTTTTGTTGTTGTGCACCTGGTGTAGTAACGAGCCTGAATAACAATAAAAAAGTTGTGCAATATCAATTATGATAAACACCAATAAAAAAACACAACAAAGAACACACAAAGTAAGATAGAACCGAATAATTGTCTAATGTATCATGTAATCATTGTTATTACGTACAACTTTTTTAAATAAACTACAATATACTCTTATATAGGACTACAAAATCATTACTTTTTAGTTATAAATACACAATAACAACTTACTTAACAAAATGTATACAATAGACTATTAGTTTATCAATTGACGTAACATTGAGACATCATATGACATCTACAACTATTAGACAATTTAACTTAATAAAAAACACTTACAACCCAATAGACGCCACATTATAAAAATAGTCAAATATGCTAAAATTTACATTTTAAAAATATTTCAATAATAAGTTAAAAGAGACAAAATACACTATAAGAAAATTATTAAATAACAACTGAATTTAGAGACAAAAAATAATTAGTCACTATATTGACTAAATTAGATATTATTTTAGAGACTAAAATTTTTTTGATATCTAAAGTGGTTTCTAGTATTAATAAAAATTTATAAAATGATTTCTAAATTAGTATCTAAACTAGCTACTCAGGTTTAACCTACTTATATTTTAGATTCTAGATTACTCTCTAAAATACTAATAGAAACTAATTTAGAATATAAAGTAGTTAGTAACTAAATAACTAATTATTAGATACTAATTTAATAATTACTTTTAAAAAATTTATCAATAATATAAACTATTTTAATATCAATAACTTTTCAGTTTATAAAATATTTTCTAATTTAGTTAATATCGTAACTAGTTGTTTTGGTTTCTAAAATTAATTTTTATTTAAAAAAGTATTTTTAAAGGAACTTAATTAAACCAAAATTATATATTTTATGAATTACTTCATTTGAAAAAAAAAATTATTGAGTAAGGAAAACGTATTTAAGCCAAAATGGTATATATATATTTATATATATATTAATCGTTATTTATTAGCTAAGAAAGGAAAAAAAGTAGTCATTGACTTTTCAACAAACGCAACTCATTTGAAAAGTAAGGGTACTCTGTGGCGTACAAGTCCAAACCCGTTCTAGATGTTTGCTATAAACCATTCATCCTCTTCCCAAACGCAATCTCCTTGCACATCTTCACCCAACCGACTAAACCATTTTTCAAGCCAAAAACTCCATTGAAGAAAAAAAAAATACAGAGTAGAGAATGGATAGAGAGCAAGAAGAGATGCAATTTGTTGGGTTCTTTGGTGTCTACAAAGAAGCCTCCAAAATCATACTTTCATGGAGGAAAATCTTCTCCTATATCACCTTAACACTAATCCTCCCTCTCTCGTTCATCTTCCTCATCCACATAGAGGTCTCCACCCTTCTCTTCAGGAAGATTCTCTACAACTCCATAGTCATGGATGAAACAAAGCCTGACACACCTCAATACAACAAGCTCTCTGACATGATCTCTTCTGAATGGATCACTCTAGTGCTCTTCAAACTCGCTTACTTCACTTTGCTTCTCATATTCTCCCTCCTCTCTACCTCAGCAGTGGTCTACACCGTCGCTTCCGTCTACACCGCAAAGGAGGTAACTTTCAAGAGGGTTATGAGTGTGGTCCCTAAGGTGTGGAAGAGGCTCATGCTCACCTTCTTATGTGCCTTTGCTGCTTTTTTCGCTTACAATATCGTCACCATGCTGGTTATCTTCTTGTGGGCAATTTCAATTGGGTTAAACACCGGTCGTGTTGTGGTTTTTGTTTTCATAGCGGTTTTGTACTTCATTGGGTTTGTGTACCTCACCGTGGTGTGGCAACTGGCTAGTGTTGTGACTGTGTTGGAGGATTCGTGGGGGGTTCGAGCCATGTTGAAGAGCAAGGAGTTAATAAAGGGAAAGATGGTGTTGTCCATATTCGTATTTCTTACTCTTGTGGGGTCTTTGGTTTTGATAAGGGTTTTGTTCAAGCAGACTGTGGTGGATGGATGGACAGTGAATTCTCTGGACAAAACAGCATATGGGGTTCTTTGTTTCTTACTATTGTCTTGTTTGTTCCTCTTTGGCCTTGTTGTGCAAACTGTGATCTACTTTGTTTGCAAGTCCTTTCATCATCAGAATATTGACAAATCGGCTTTGGCAGATCATCTTGAAGGTTATCGAGGAGAATATGAACCTTTGACTGCTAAGGATGTTCAGCTGGAGCAATACCAAGTTTAGATTAATTAAGCACATCACGTGTTTGATGATTTGCTTATATCTGCTATATACTCATTTGCGTGTAAAATTAAAGAAAGTATGAAGAGAATTGATTCCAAGTTCTTATGTATGTATTTAATTTGGTGTTAAAAAATAGAAGTGTGATGTTGGTTCTTTTGCAAAGGTAATTATTAATGGTGTGAGGTGTGTTTTAGGTATTGATTGAGTTTGTGGGTGTGAATGTTATGGTAAGCAGTGTCCATCAGCATATTAATTTAGGCATTGATTATGAGGTGGAGCAAAAACAGAATCACGAGTTCTTTAAAAGACTCATTCATTGTTCTTCATTGGTTAGAGAGTGAAATTTCATTGGTTGGGTCTACAAAAGGAGAAAGGTTATCAATGGTTTCTTTTATTTTATTTTTACTCCATTTTAGACAATCTTGAAAAGTTCATTTGTAATAAATTCTATTAAACCCAATGGATATTTAAACAAACTTATGCCTATTTTTATAAAAAAGGAAAATAGAATCAAATATTTGTAAATTAAAATTAGTTTGTGCCTAAGCTAAAATTAAAAATTTAAAGAAACGAGATATTTTTTTTACAATGACTTTATGCTCAAACTCATTTCATTTTGTTTTTCTTATTTTAGTTTCTTATTTGCTTATCAACCTCTTCAAAAATAGTATTTATTTAAAAGATTGATATTATATTTTGGGATGATTTATAGTGATTTTTTCTAAACTAGGCACGCACAATGAATAAAATATATGGAAAAACAATTTAAAAAGCAAGCAAATCCCACTAAACATGCTAGAATCAAGAAAAGAAGATAAAAAGAAGAATTTGTGAATCTTGCAAAAAAAAAAAAAAGAGAAAAAAAGAAACAAAACAGAAGGATCAATCTGTCCAGCGCATGGAAAAAGGCTAAGTGGATTGAGTCTAGAAAATAAAAACTGGAAAATTTCCAAAACACTGAGTGCCAATTAAATGCGTTGAGCATATTAAGTCCAAAGATGAATAACGATTTACAGAGCTTAGAAAGTTAAGCAAACCCAAATAGGCTAAGCAAAAAGAGTAATTCATGTTGAAGAAAGCCCAAATTTGCTTGGAAAGGACTTGAAGCTAACCTGCACCAAAGAAGGGAGGTTACAGATTCGCTGTAGGCTTGGCTTAGAGCAAATCCCAAGCCTGAGAATTCTTCATGCCTAAGAAAAAAATTTGTTGTGCTCAGCTTGGAGCGAATCCCTGCAAGCCAAAAGGTTCCTTCAAAATGAAGAAACTCAATTTGATAAGCAGATTGGCTTTGCGGTGAGTGAAAGCTGAATCCACTAAAGGTCCTCACTAAAATCTATAAATAGAGAGGTTCTGACACTTCATTACTAAGGTAGAAGACCAAAGCCTAACCTGGACAACAACATTCAAGGATCCATGTTTGTTGTTCTTAACTTCTCATCCTTGTGCTTTATTGTAAGATATCATGACTTGCTAAATTTATCTTGTTCGGATTGGAAAACAACGTAATATCTCTTGAGTATTGTTATTTATGAATGCATGTTTTCTTTGAATTTCAAATTGGAAAACAACATATTCGAGTTATTGTTATTTATGAATGCATGTTTTCTTTGAATTTCAAGTTTTATTGGTTTGATTGTACACTTAATGCTTAATGGTGAGGAACAATCATTGATCCCATTAGGACATGATTGATTTCATAAGGCACGTTCATGTATTTGAACCCTTTCAAATCAACCAAGTATGTCAATTTTCGGGAACAAAATTGAGTACTTGGCTTGAATTATTCTATCTTAACGCATAAACAAGCTATCGTTATGCAAGAAATTAATTATAATAGTTTGTGGTACTATATAACCTTGATCAAAGAATTCACCTTGTTTGGCTATAAGGAACAATGAACTTGAACAAATATAACATTTGTAAGTAATAATAACAAAAATGATTTATAAAGCTATTTCAATCCCAACACATGTTCTGTATTGTTATTCTTCTACTTTATTTTTGTCAAAGTTTCAATCTTGCTAAATATTTTAATAGGATTATTATAGTTATTTCACAACATCTATGCAATCAACTTCTATCACATTCTCACTTCATTTTGAAAGTCATTACTACTTTAATCATCTTTAATCCCTATGAATACAATAATCCTTAGTTGTACTACATTTGACTCGATCTGCTTGTCGAAACAATAATTTTAAATTCGCCCCATCAGACACTCATTCGAAGTGACTATCCATTTCTACAATATATTTTTATATCCTTATTGTTTTCGGTTGTTGATAATATAATCATATTAAGTCTTATAATGTTATTGTAACCAAATAATATATTAGAGATATATATGAAAAAAGATAATTAAGTTATTAGGCATTATTTTTATGTAGTTAAATTGATTTATATATCGAAGTTATATTAAAAGTATATTGTATATAAATAGGTTACTAAGCTTCCAAAGTTTAGAATCCAAGAAAAAAATAATCGAGTATGTGGAAAATTTGTTTAAACTGATATGAATTTTTTTAATAACCATTAAATGATTTGCTTTATATAACGTAGTGCGATGATTAAGCTTGGAGTAACTTAGTACAATGATAATTTTCATATGTTACCCGCCAATGTGTTTGTAAAAGTATTTTTATTTGCACTTATGTAGTAATAATGACTTGATATGTTGTTTTTAATGAATAACCATTTGTGAGGGAAAAAAAAGGCTCTTTATTAGGGAATTTTATAGATCTAGAAAAATGACTATCATTTTGTTCTCACCTTGTTTTTCTTAAGGGATGTCTTAAAAAACAAATTAGATAGTAAATAGGTGTGAAGACACTACCTCCACTGAAACTTCTCTCTCCCATATTTATATAACTCCCAATTCACTCACTATTTTGTCAATATTTTGTGTTTCTGATCATCCAAGCTTTCTTCTAGTGAATGTCTCTTAGGTATGCCCTTTGTCCTTTATCTAGTATATTTTTATAGATATGCCTGAAGTATCTTCTTCTCTCGGTAGCTTAAGTAACTCTCCCTGCAATGATCTTTACTTAGCTTCTAATGAGGCCTTTAACATTAGAGATGAGTACAACAGTAAAGAAAGTCAAAACAAGTATTTCATTCTTGAAACAAAAAGTGCTTTTAAGAAGATTAATGGTTGATGAGATTCTAATTAGAATAGAGATCGTGAATCATCATATTGTCATTCAAAATGTGGCGGGGGTGAATCCCTTTGCCATTATTCAAGGCAAGTTTGAAATAGTAGTTATAAAAGAGGTCATTTTGAAAAGGAAAACCCCTCTGATAAGAAATCTTATAAACAATGAAAAACAAATAACCAAGTAGATTGAGCAGTAGTATGTAAGGAAAAGAAAAGAAAGTTCTTCAATAAGAAAAACTTCATGAATGCACGAAAGATCTTGATCTCTTTGAATTAAAAGACAAGAAAGAGGAAGAAGACAATTTTGATCTTGTGGTGAACACAATGTCTAATCAACCATTTAACAACCATGATAATGAAGTCGACTTTACTTACATACATTTTGTTATTCAAACATATTATGAAGCTATTTCTAATACTTCCTAAATGTATGAGGCTTTCAATTGTCTTAAAACGGATTTTAAAAACGTGTCTATTGTCTTAAAACGGATTTTAAAAATGTGTCTAAAGAGCTTGAGCTTTTAAAAACAAAGTTTAAGACATTAAACGATCTTATAAAAGAAATCCATGAGCTCAAAGACAAAAATGAAAAATTGTGCAAAAAGAATAAGAATCCAAAATACAGACTTGACTCAAAGTACAAACTTTGAAAATTTAAAGACGAAAGTGATTTCAAAAGCTGAAAGTCTTGGAAAACATTTTGAAGTGGAAGATGCTAGTAAGATAGTAGACAATCTACTTATTGAAAACGATTCCTTAAGAAAATTCCTTGCTAGTAAGATAGGTGGAAGTATCTTGATCTTCTTACAAGAAAATCAAATCAATGTCATGTTAAATCAGAATTGGATATGAGGAACACATGTTTCATAGTAAAAAGCATGTATCATCATCATATCATATTACACTGTCTAATAACAATCCTAAAAGGGAACAAAGAAGACATACTAACGCCAAAGGACCTAATGTTGTGTGGATACCTAAAATAAAATAATTCTTCTTGCAAATTCTCAAGACACATGAAAAAAGAAAAGTCAATGTTCTAACACCTCAAAATAAGAAAGGAGACAAAGTCGTATTTGGAGGAAATGAACGGAAGAATAATTGGAGACAAACATATATGTATAAAAAATTCACCTTCTATTGAAAAAAAAAATAGTTGATGGTCTAAAGCACAACCTACTTAGCATAAGCTAAATATGTGACAACGTGAGTGATGTTTATTCAATAAAGATGAATGTGTAGTAAAAAACTATGATAGGACTTAATTATTTAATGTTAATAAACAATGTAATATGTACAAGATCAATATAAGCGAGTTGTTAACATATAAATTCTCTTACACCATAATTATAGAGGAAGATCATTGAATCTGACAAAGAAAGTGTGGACATGTAAGCTTGAGATTACAAAACTATAAAAACACAATCTCGTAAGGGGTTTGCTAATAATGTCATTCAAATAAAATCTTCTTTATGAAACATGTATAAAAGGAAAACATGTTAAAACATCTTTTAAGAGTATCAATGAAGTTTCTAACAAAGAACTTTTTAGATGATACATTTAGACCTGTTTCGTCCTAGAACTTTGTCTATTAGTGGTATACGATAACAATGGGTGAACTTCTTGAACCACAAGGATGAGACTTTCAAAGTATTTTTACGAATTTTGTAAACATGTTCAAAATGAAAAGGGTATGTCAATTGTTTATATTAAAAGTAACCATGGACAAGAATTCAAAAATGTTTTCTTTTAGTTTTTTGCAAAAACTTTGGTATCCACCATAATTTTTCCACCCCAAGAATACCTTAATAGAATGGTGTTGTGGAAAGGAAAAATAGGCCTTTATAAGAAATGGCTCGAACTATGGTTAATGCAAACTCTACTCCTAAACAGTATTAAACAGAAATAGTTAACACAACTTGTTATTTACAAAACACAATTTACATTAGACCCTTGATTGAAAAGACTCCTTATTAATTTTGGAAAGACAGAAAACCTAACATATCTTATTTCCATCCTATTAGAATTCAATGTTTCTTTCTCAACACCAAGGAAAGTGTAGGATTGATTCCAAAAGTGATGAATGAATATTGCTTGGATATTTTGAATTGTATAAGCATATGGAGTCTATAAATCTATAACGTCAATAGATGGAGAAGCAATTCATATAAGCTTCAATAACCATAAGTCTAATAAGATATTTAAGAGCTAGATGATTCTTTAGCATATTAACTTGCAAAAACAACACCAACAAGATAATACAAGCATAAACACTTTTGAAGACCTAATAAACATTATAACTAAGGAGAAATAGCCAACTAGATGCTACTCACAAATGGTGAACAATCATCCAACTGATGCTAGAATAGGTAATACAATCAAAGGTGTACAAACAAGATCATCGCAAAAAGATCAACCCCCTTGATCAATTTCAGAAAAAGAACATATGCTAGCTCATAAGTCCACCTAAGAACAAGTCAATCATTGGTGCAAAATAGGTGTTTAGAAAAAATCTCAACAAACAAGGTAAATTTGTAAGAAATAAAGCTAGAATAGTGGCTAAAGGTTACTTATAACCAGAAGGTATAAACTACACTAAAACATATACTCCAATTGTTAGAGCAAAATCAATTCATATTTTGTTTTCACTTGCAGCCTTCAACAACATGAAACTTTATCAAATTTTTAAATTTCACCTTGTAATTTCATTGTTGTGTAATAGGAAATATGATCACTGATTTTGTCCAAGTATTTACGAAAACAGGTAAAACATAAAGGCATGGTTGAATTGTGTTTTAATTTTTTTTTGCAATTTTTCGCAAATATCGTTTGTTGATATACAATCAAAGGATAGTTGTATACTGGTCAAACAAAATGACAAATATTTTTAAAAATTGAGTTAAAAAACTTCTCCTTCTTAGGTTAATGCAAATATTATACATACAATTTTGGGAGAATAGGGAAGGAAGAAATTACTCAAGATATTTTTACATTGGTTTGTATGATAGCACAAAGTATGTTTAGTTCTCAATCAACTGATTGAGTTCCACTATACGGACTATTACTACAAGATACAAAGAGTATTGTTACGAATCATAGTCAACTCATACCAATATTGATTTGGAATGTAGTCACTCTTGGCTAACTAGTCAAGTAATCTTTAATACTTAACCACTTATAGATAAAAACTCGATTATTGCTTTGGCTTGTAGTCATTTCTGAATAAACCAATGAGTATTGTTTAAAAAACAGTTACTCCTAGGTAAGATAAGAATTGTTTAAGGGGTGATCAAAATATCACATCCTGACTAACCCAACGAGTATTGTTTAAAAAACAGTCATTCCTAGATAAGACAAGAATTGTCTAATGGGTGATCAAAATATCACAGGATTGCTTACTGGAGAAGGATGGTATTTTTCGACATTTACAAAACTTAAGCTCATTAGTCTAGTTTGTTAAAGATGAACATAATAATGTTTTTTACAAAGCCTTATGTTATAAAAATATTTTTAGCATTTTCGCACTTTGCAAATAAAATTTGTTTTTGATATTATATAGGTATTGAAGAAAATAGTCGTTTTAAATTTTTTCCTAGTCGTTGAGTAGCTTCAAACTCACTTGAACTTCTTCCTTTAGTCTAAGCAGCTTGAATGTAAAAAATGCATTAAATGCGCTACATCTATAACATCTAATTTTTTCTTATAATGCAATATTTTCTAGACACAATGTATTATAATTATATTATTTACAAATATTTTATTTTAAGACTTGAAGGGAAAATAAATTTTATATTATTTTTATTATTTCACATGATAATTGTTCTCACTTTTCAATTTTACTCTTGGTGCATGAAAATAAAATACACAGTCATTCCTAGATAAGACAAGAATTGTCTAACGGGTGATCAAAATATCACAGGATTGCTTACTGGAGAAGGATGACGTTTTTCGACATTTACAAAACTTAAGCTCATTAGTCTAGCTTGTTAAAGATGAACACAATAATGTTCTTTACAAAGCCTTATGGCATAAAAATATTTTTAGCATTTTCGCACTTTGCAAATAAAATTTGTTTTTGATATTCTTTTTGAAAGATAACTTTATATAGGTGTTGAAGAAAATAGTCGTTGTAAATTTTTTCCTAGTAGTTGAGTAGCTTCAAACTCACTTGAACTTCTTCCTTTTGTCTAAGCAGCTTGAATGTAAAAAATGCATTAAATGCGCCACATCTATAACGTCTAATTTTTTCTTATAATGCAATATTTTCCAGACACAATGTATTAGAATTATATTATTTACAAATATTTTATTTTAAGACTTGAAGGGAAAATAAATTTTATATTATTTTTATTATTTCACATTATAATTTTTCTCACTTTTCAATTTTACTCTTGGTGCATGAAAATAAAATACACAAATTTTAAAATATCATACACAAATTTTAAAATATCATATACATAGATGGAGACTCCAAATTATCTCAACTCATTCTCCACTATCATATCTGCAGATTTTGCAAGAACCAACTAAAACACGAACGCTGTGGACAACTCTGTTACCTTCCGTGGGACGAAAATCTCCACACTGATATTCATAGCAAATATGGATGTCTCGATCCTTCTAGAAGGACCCATTATAGTTACTTTTTATATGTTGTTAACATTTCATATTAATCTTCTCATGAACATGTTTCCACTGCCATTGTAGAATAACGTAGCAGTTAATGAAATGAAGAATTTATAAATAAATAAAACTCGTTCTTTCTCTTTAATAAATAATAAAATAAACATGTAAAATAGAAGAAGAAAAATCCAATGTAAAAATTGCAATATAAATATAAATATATATATATATATATATAAATAAATCTTCGTATTACATCTTTGACTTGCTATTATGCAATTTTTTTAAAAAATAATTACCTCAAATAAATATACATATATATATATATATATTAATCAATTTATTATATGAATACATTAAAGAAAGAAATAAAAATAGGATGTTACATTTAGATGGTATGAGAGCTATCTTTCATGTGAGACTTGTGAAATGTATCAATCAGATTATTTTATGAACACTAACTTGTATAATTGAAAATAGCAAATACTAGGAGGAATAATGAGTTGATCGAAGTAGTACAAGTTATCATAGACATGGTCGTCACATTACTAAGAAACCAAAGGCTTGAAGGAATTACTAAGTCACAAAGTTTAGTTGAATTCAAGAGAAACAAACTTCCATATTTTTTCGGATGTTATATAGCCCATAAAAAGCTAAATTATGGATTAAGGAGATGGAGAAAATGTTCCTAATTATGAATTGTTCTGATAATCAAAAGGTAAATTACATTATGATTATGTAGGAGAGGTTGGATATTTGTGGGATAATACCAATAGATTTCTAAAAGGAGGGAAAATAATCATTACCTAGGAAGTATTTAGAACAAAAAAAATTGAAATTTTTTTTCCCAATGATGCGAAGAGAGCAAAAGAAATAGAATTTTTGAAATTAAAATAAGGGAATATGTTAGCAAGAGAATATGCTTCCAAGTTTGAGGAGTCAGAAAAGTATTATACTTTCTTTTATCACTTAGATGAAAGAATGAAGTGTATAAAGTTTACAAATGGACTTAGGCCTAAATTGAGAAAAGCAATAGGAATATTAGAAATGTTTGACTTTCCTACACATATTCACAAGTGTAGATTTTTGGAGGATTTTGAAAATAGTCAAAAAAAATAAAACCAAGATATTTCGAACCTTAGCCAAACAAAAAAAGACGTAATGAGGGAAAATCCTACAAACGTCCCCAATGGAAATCCCCACCCAGTAGATTTTCTTCAATAAATTCAAGTATGCATGTAAATAATCAAATTAGGTCAATGAAGTGCGGACAAGATCATTATGTCAAAAAGTCATCTTAAAGGACTTGTCTATTTCAAGTGTAGAAAATCTGGTCATGTATTTTCTGAATGTGGACAACAAAAATCACATTTTAATCTTTATGTACCTAAGGTAAAACCTATGACAATAGGGAAAGTCTACACCATGACTAGGGTTGAAATCGCTCAAAATCATGATTTGATTCAAGGTATGTGTTTCATTAAAGGTAAAACTTTAAATGTATTGTATGACTCAAGCGCAACTCATTCATTCATTTTTAATGATTGTGTCAAACATTTTGAATTTCCAACCTCCTTTTTAGATGTTAGTTTGGTTGTTTCGACTCCTACAAGTGAATTTGTAACTACCAATAAAGTCTGTCTAAATTATTCTCTATTCATTAAAAATAGGAAATTCCATGTAAATTTAATTTATCTACCTTTTTCACAATTAGATGTAATCTTAGGTATGGACTATTCAGTTTCCAATCAAGTCTTTTTCTTGAGGTTTTTTGTGATGATATTCTTGGTTTGCCACCCAATAGAGAAATTGAATTTTTAGTAAATTTGATGCTTGGAACTAGACAAATTTCTATAGCACCATATCTCCCTTTGAACTACCAAAATCGAAAAAAATAATTAGAATAGTTACTTGGAAAATAGTTCATTCATCATAGTGTGTCACCTTAGAGAGCTCATTTTTTGTTAGTTAAGAAGAAAGATGAAATTTTTAGATTGTATGTAGATTATCGTCACTTAAATAAATTCGTCATTAAGTAGCATAAGAAAAGTTGAGAGAACCATTAAAGCTAAAGAGGTTGTTGGTAAGAGTGGTTTGGGTTCGAGTCTTAGCAGTAAAATGGTTATAACTTTCCAATTGAAAAATTCTCTATAGCTTGGTCACAAGCCTTTAGTGTTGGTTGAAGCATGACACTAGCTGAGTCCAAGCAACTTTAAGGTGTTGGTTCTCACTAAGATAACGGAAGCTTTTCTTGCTTGCTTAACATAGAAAATGAATGAGCATGATGACAATATCATACCAAAAACATGTTGAGTCTGTTGAACCAAGTGGTGTTCAAGTTTTGAAGAATCCAAATCCTTTGAAGGATGTTGAAGCCTTGACTGTGCTTGGTGTTGCTGTGCTGGTTTAGTATAGTTCTGGGGTAGTTTGGATGTTGT
>Ga0123342_1006819_pt1 | contig 15576 bp, 10 predicted proteins | sample Turbeawhitnodule_FD_89960 | JGI IMG/M metagenome (GOLD analysis project Ga0123342, IMG submission 89960) | Root nodule microbial communities of legume samples collected from Mexico - Turtle bean Mexico white nodule | ecosystem: Host-associated > Plants > Roots > Nodule | place: Mexico: Nepantla... | reverse complement strand
GCCGAAGGATAAGCAGAAAGAAGAGAAGGATCCCAGTCCATCACCCAGCCACCTGCCCGACTGAAGGAAGGAGAAGAAGACTTCAACAGTTCTCTAGGTCCCATCTCCCTAGCAGGAACAATTAAATTATTAAACAGTTCTTTTTACAAAAAAAGTATTATAAAAAAATTATCAAGTTTTTAAGTAAAATAAAAAATTATAAATTTATGATATAATTTTTTTACTGATAAGTATAAATATAATATAGTTAAACTGTAAAACAATTTTTAAGAAACATGTTGATGTATGTTTGTCAATAGTTAATTAAATCTAAATATATAAATTATATTTAAATATAAGTAGCTTGATTTTATTTTTATTTTTATTTTTAATTCAAAATCTGAATCTAAGTATTCAGTTGAGGGAAAAAAGAGATCTAAGAGTTCAAGAAAAAATCCAGTTATGATAGATTTTGTTTCTTTTTATTAATTCCATTTTTAACATCTCTACTTCTCGTGTCCTTTTTAATTTCAAGTCTTCCATTCTGTCTATTTTTTTTAGTTGGGATTGTGCTTGGTTGATATTCTGACATTTTTTAATTAATTATTTTCATATATATTTCAACTAAGATAGACGTATTAAAACAGATATATACTCCTTGAATAAATTACATTTTTATTTTTAACTTTTTACTTTTCTAATTTTAAAAAATAAAAAATATTATGGGGCAGTTTCCTTATATTTGTGAATTCATATGTAAAACCTGATTACTCTATTCCACATTAATATAAATAACATGACAGTGCTTTGCTATGAAGTAGGCTTTAAAAAAGCTTTGGAACTGTGAGGTTTTGCTATCACAATTTTAAAACTATAGGCACCGAAGATGAAATAAAATTAATAAACTTTACATAAAAAATAATAATAAACTCTACGATAAATGTTTTCTCTTTCTCAACATAATTAAGAAAATAATAAAAATAAAAGGTGAGTAAAATTATATTGAGAAATTCCACCAAAAAATTTACATGTTCTCATCATATGTAATTAAAAATATTTCAGAAAATATTGTAAATCATATGGTAATTTAAAATCTATCAAAAAAATAATATAAATAGAATGTTGGAAATAACACGGAGTGAAAACATTATTATTTTTAGTTAAATCTAAAATTCATTTTTTAAACTGACATTAGAACTATTTAGACTTTATTATAGCAAAAATTTGTTAAATTTATCATATTACCAGATTGTTATCACTCATTATGTAGTGTCATGCACAAGATGAAGATTCTTGACATGAAGATCCAACTTAATGTGCACTTCTTAATTTTATATTTATCACTTCACTATTAATCGTAAGAACCAAAACACTAACTTTTATTTTTTTTGGAACTAAAACTTGTAATTTTTCCACAATGGGACTTAACCATAAAATAAATATAACCATGAGTCAAATAAATGATTTTATCTAAAATCTGTAAATTCTATTAAAGGTAATACTAAATGCTAGAGGCTTTGGTGTTAAAATTATTTAAATGTTACGCTGGTACGGTATGCACTTATAGCACTTTATTCCACAATGGGGCTTAACCATAAATAAATAAATAAATATATATATATATATATATATATATATATATATATATATATAACAAGTAGAAATTTGAGTCTTTGATGTCAAATTACAATCATTGAAATGTTGGAATAAAGTAATAGAGGTATTAAATAAAGTTATGAATAATTAATTGAAGATAGTGAGTTGGTGGTACATGTTTAAGGAAAATATTGCAATATAAACGGGTGAGCTTTAAAGAAGATATAAACATGAAGGAGATGGAGAGAAAGCAAAGAAGATGTGTATGGTGAGAAAGAGAGAAATATATTATAGCAAAGAGAGAAGCAAAGGAAGATGTTTCAAAGTTAGTCCTCAAACATTGTAGGATTTTAAGGAAGGTTGAGAGATGAGTGGGGGCCAAATAATGACTTGAAGGAATGTTTCATGAAAGAGGGTCAAGATCCATGTCAACCCCACTCCACCAGAGGATCAACAATAAACAATACTAATATTTTGGGTGCTGAGACACACACACAAGCTACCCACTACTCTGCCATCAACTCAAATTCTTTATATATTTATTTTTCCTCTAATCGTCATAACCATCATAATCATGCTCATCATCCTAGACCAGGCTACCCCTAGCTGCCCTACTTCTTTTATGGTTGAAATCCAACGCATCACAAATTTTCAAATCGCAGAATTTAGACTTCAAGTCAATGAAAAGAGAGATTGTCACATAAGGCACACATGCGTCAAATCCAAATTTGTTCACCCCTAATTAAATAACCAGACCAAAGACACACTCAACCACTTCTCGGTGATGGGATTGGTTGAATAACAAGGATGTAAAAAGTTAACTCACAAAAATAACTCTTTTTAACAGAGAGAATTTAGCACACTTTAACTATCAGATAAAAATCAATAAAAAATAATTTTAGAAAAATAATAATTAACTATTATATTCACAAAATCATACTCTAAATATGTCAAATTACAATAAAATTTTGGACTTTGAAGCCTTATAACTAATCAAGATACTAATGTTTTATAAAGCAGTTAAAAAACCTAAGTATATACCACTAGAGATAACAACTGAAAGAGAAGTGACTGATTTGACCCACATTTCAAATTTGAAAATAAGTTTTTTATGGTTATCTTGTTTATTATATATGTAACTTATTTTCTACTTTAATATCGTATCTTGGCGGGAAGAATGTGGTTTTCCTGTTTTGAAGGAAAACACAACTCATGCACAAGGCATATCTCTAAGCATAGGTGTAGAGGCTGAGTTTCCATGATGTTAAATTATAAATTCTAATTTAGATAAACTATTTCTTTTGGAGTATAGCTTATGAAACTCGTGGATGTATGGCTTTACCTTGTGAGAGTTTTTTTTTTTATGTTAGGCATCTCTAGGTGATGTGAGTTGATTTTTAGATGTTTTTATTTATGGTGACACTTTTACTTAAGATTGAGATTTTAACAATTAAGGGTGAGGACCTAAGGATGATTCCCACTGGACACGAACTTAACCAAGTGGTTAAGTAAGTGTGAAAGTTCACTTCACAGAGGCAAAAATGAAAAACAAGATATAGTGAGGATGAGATGCAATTGCGGAATTGAAATAGGCACAAGGTAAACATCAATGGTGGTCATGGCCTCCCAAATGATGCACCATACTCATGATTATGAGTGAAACCCAAGAACAACAATTAAGAGAAAAAGATATAAGAACATAAATGGAATGGAGAAATGGAAGGAAAATGGAATGAGATAACTTATGGTGGTGGGTGAGAAATGTCACGCTACTTGGAGGATGATGTGCTCCAAGATGAGTGTGTTGGCCGCCACTTGAGAACTTCCCAATCACTCAAGATAAGACCTCAAACCTAAGAGAACATAAGCCTCACTAAGAGCTCACACAATTTGTGCAAAATTTCTTTACTTCATTCAAATTCCACTGTAAAATACAATGGGTATCCTCCTAATTATAGGTGAAGAAGCCTTGGAAAACAAGCAAGAGGGGTAGGATGAGAAAAGGGAAAAAAATGGGCAGTCTTAGGGTTGTCAAACCCGCACCCTAGGCTTGTCCTTCTAGAAACTAGGTCAAATTGTCTTCCTAAAGAGCTAGGAACAAGCTAAAATGATAACTTACGCCCCCTATTATGCTAAAGTCACCTTATTCTAGCCTATCTTTGCTATTTGGACCCCTAAAGTGAACCCAAATTATTTACAAACATATTCTATTTTTTAAGAAGATCAAAAGGAAGAACTTCTGATATTCGAGTTTATAGCTTCTTCTTCTTTTGCTGATTCTTTCTCGAGGCTTGGTGGAGTCTGACTTTGTATCTTGAGATGACTGACCCTTTTGGGAAGTGCTTGTTGTGTCCTTAGTTATCTGTCGGTTTGTATCACTAGGACAACACATTGTTGACTCCTTTTGATTATATATGTATTTTGAAGTTCCAATTAACAGGTGGGGTTGTGAACCATTCTTGATGGGGTTAGCTCATTTTGTTAGACTCTTTGAGTGTGTAGTGTAGTCCTTTTGCACAGTTATTTTGTAAGAAGTATATAGGAAAGATAGTGTGTTTTTTTTTTGTGTGAATGGTGACTCACTAGTCCCTTTCATTTTTGTACAAGGATTGGAGTATCCCTAAAATACTTAGTTTTATTATATTCATTATTTGTCGATAAAAAAATATTGACGAAATGAAGTAATATTTTATTAATTAAAAAAATTATTAGTATCTAAAGTAATTTTTATTATTAATAAAATTTATAAACTAGTTTCTAAATTGGTTTCTAATTAGATACCAAGATTTTATTTAGATACTAATAATTTTTTTATTTTCTAAAATAGTATCTAATGTAGTCACTATATTGACTAATTATTTTTTTATCTAAAATTAATTTTTATTTAACGATTTTCTTGTAGTGTATCTACCTCCTATTTATTTATATATATATATATATTTTTTTTTTTTTTTACTCTGTTTTCAAAACAATTAATATTTCAGAAACTTCAAATCTAATTAATTATTTTCTCGATTATATCCCTGTTTAATAGCTACTATAGTTTAGATAAGTAAGATTATGTAATATGATTTATTAGTATCCGTGAGATATTCTAAATTAAATCCATTACATATTTCTTAATTTATGTGTATTTTCTAAACATAGTTATACTGTAGCTCGTTAAAAGCTAGGGTTTGTTTAATACAGTTATAATCAACCATATAATGCTGTGGCGGCCATTCAGATAACTCAAAAACATATTGGTTTGTTAGTCTATAAATATTCTTGAGCACTAGCAAGTCAAATTAGGCAATTCACCTTCAGGACAAAACTCTCTTAACATATGCTGTTTTTGAAGATTTAAATCAAAATATTATATCATGTTTTATTTTAAAAAAAAATTAAATCATATAATATTTACTACGAAAACAGATTAGAGTTGGTAAAAAATTGACACAAATCAAGTCATTTCGGTGCTAATTAAAAATTAGTATCAAATTTTGTATAAACAAGAGACTCTAAAAAGTATAGAAATTAGTTGGTATAGTCAACTTTTAGAGATAGATGTCAGTGAGTCGGCTTAGACGAGGTTCATTTAACAATAAATTTTAGAATTATTTTTAGTTAAAATAGTTTATTTTCCCTTAACTCAATGTTAATAAGTTAACCCAAGTTAAGTTGATACTCTATATAATATACTTTAATATTAATTTAAATTACATCTATTTGAATGATGTTAATGATAGTAATTTTTAAAGAAAAATTCTCATAGATCGTTTCTATCTTCAACAAAATAAAATACAAAGAAAAAAATTATAGTGGATAAAAGAAATAAATGTGAATGAAGAAAATGAGAAAAATAACGTGGATGAAAAAGATGATTGTAAATGAAGTAGATAAGAATGGATCAAGAAGATGAGTCTCAATAAATGAGATTAGTTTGAATGAAGAAGATGAGTGTGGGTAAATGAGATGAATGTGAAGATATTTATATAAAAAGTGATATACGAAAATATGAGTGAGGAGATTTATCTTCTTTAAATCTGAATCTTTGGACTCTAACAATAACTTACGATTTTTTTTTATATATAAATATGCACAAATTCAAAGTATATATATTAATTAGTGTCGATTTAACTGATGCTAATTTAAATAAATATTAAAGACACTACTCTAATCGTTATTATAATTTAAATAAATAATCATACAAACAAAATTAGTGTTTACTAAGTCAATACTAAGATTATTGTGAACTAGGTTAATACTAACCTTATTTTAAAAAAATATATATTTTAGTTAGTTTCGATTAAAACCAAGATATTCTAACACTAACATAAATATTTTTAATTATTATCTAACACAAATATTTATTTATTGAAATAGTTAACATATGTTTAGAATTAGATAATTCAATTCTATCAATACTGAAATCATTTAAAATTTATTTTGTGGTGCTTTATAACTTTTCTTTAAAAAAGTTTAATCTTTTGCGTTACGTTACCATGGACTAAGCCAACTATAATAGAATTACAATTTCACCAAAACTAATATTTAAAAAATAATTTAACATTGTTTTAGTGATCTAATCCAAACATTTGTTATTTTTTAAGATTTAAACTAAAGAGTTATTTAAAGAATATTAACCTCTTTTTATTAATGAATTATTAGTAAATAGTTATGTCATATTTTTCTTTAAAAAATTATATTATTATCTTGTTTGAGAAAAGTAAATGTTAATAAAACTGAGAATCTCATTTATTATAAATATTCATCTTGGTATGAATTTTTTATATTATTTATCTATAATATTATATATATATATATATCATTCCTTTTATTTTTCAAAATTATTATAGTAAACTATTAATTAACATTTTTTTTAAAACTTGAAATATATATCATAAATAATTAAAGTGTACATATAAGAAGGACAAAAGAGTATTTATCTTACACTCAATTTCTTTTAATCTTTTTATAATAAAGCAAAGTTTCACTTGTACTCTATCCATTAATGTTATTTATTCTAAAATTAGAAATTCTTATACAGACGATTCCAATAAACAGCTAGCATACAGAAAAGTAATCATCGAAATCCAATTTAGTTATTATTATACAGAAATAAACACCTATCTTGTCTTTCTCTCAATTACATCCAATTTTTTAATGGCATTGGTCCTTTGACAATCCAACTTGATATTCAAAAGCAGACAAAGTGATGATATAGATATATTCACTGTTGTTCTGCTGACGAGAGAGAAGTGGAAATCTCCGCTGGTTTCGTCATATATGAATGTAATTGGTGGAGAGAGAATTCTTAAGCAATAATTCCATTCTTGGTGGATGAGTAAGCACCATAATACAAAAAGAATAACAATATGCGTTGAACTAACAACAGGACCAGCGAAATTCAGTGTATAAAACATATATTTATCATCACCAAAGATGTATATAATCACATATATAATGCGGGTATATAGAGACTGACCTAATGGAATTTTTAGGTTAAATATTAAGAAATATAATTTAAGTTTCTTATAAAATTAACTTATAAAATAAATTTTGTATTCAATTATATACAATGAAATATTTTTATTCTAACTATTCACTTATATACTATGAAATATTTTTATTTTTAATTATGTAAGATCTTCAACACACTCTCATATCGAGACTTGTCAATTCATGCATTAAACTATATATTATAGGTGATTTGATAACAACTTATTATGCGGATAGAATAACCTTTAGATAGTTCTGATATCATATAAGAAGCTGACTTTAAGTCTAACTCAATCTTGTAAAACTGACTAATGAAGTAAGATTTGTATTCAGTTATATACTATATAAAATGTTTATATCTTTAGTTGACATAAAATCTTTAACATTAAACTTCTTGCTCTCAAAGTACGAGGGAATCCGAAGAAGCCGAAACAAAGTTGTGGTTGAGTTTTGACTTTTCTTTTGCTGCTTTGGTTCCACTGGTTTAAATGATTTTGATAAGAGTATGTTCTGTCATAATGCATGAATGATGGATGAAACACTCTTTAGAATGAAGCTCCACTTTGATATTTCAAATTATATAGTTGTGTTTCAGCTTTTTGTAGAATGAAGCTTCACTTCGATATTTCAAATTATATGGTGTGTTTTTCAGCTTTTTATGTGTTTAATGGTCACAATGAGATTTAAATTTAAGAGTTCGATTTAATTATTCTCTCTCACGAACCAAAGTGGATTTCTTTGATTTTTTTAATTTTATCAAACTCTTATTTTAAACAATGATTGGTGAATTATTGCAAAATATGATTTAATTTACTTTTATTTATAATGACAATAAAACTTTATTTTACTCAACGAGATTGATATTTAGATCACACAATATCATTTGACCGGTTAAATACAAAAGTTTTAAAGGTTGACAATAAGTAGTTAATATAAGTAAAACTTAAAATCAGCCTATCCTAGGTTATATTCTTTGTCACTAGACCAAGGATTAAAGGTGAGAGAGGTTGGTATCTGAGAATATTCGGTATGGGTGTGGAAATTAAGGTGGAGACAGGCGTGGTTTGAATGAGAATCTTCTTTGTAAGAAAAATTGTTAAGATCATGGTCTGGTGTTAAGCCAAACAAGGAGATGAAGGATTGTATGACATGGAAGGATGAAGATTTTTCAGTCAAGTCTGCATATGAGTGTGTTGCAAATAGTGACATCTGTAATGAAAATGTAAATTTTAAACACCTTTGGATGTCTAGAAAGTTTCCAAATGTTTTAACCACTGCTTGGAGGGTCCTTTTAGACAGGTTACCGACAAGGATAAACCTAGCAAGGAGAGGTGTTGTGGTCAGTACAACTCTTTGTGCTCTATGTAAGATCTAGCCAGAATCCGCTCAACATATGTTCTTGGAATGTGAGTATGCTCAACAGGTATGGACTAGGTGCTATAGATGGATTGGAATTCTTTTTGTGCAGCACAAGACTCTTAAAGACCATTTTGAGAGATTTCTCTTGGTTCATGAAAATCTTAAACATAATATTGTGTGGAAAGATGTGTGGGCAACTATAATATGGAGTATTTGGAAACAAAGGAATAAAATAATCTTTAAGCAAGGCAAAGTTGATATGGAGGAAATATTCCATATGGCACATGTTGAACAAGATGCTTTGATGTCTCCAAATCCAAGAGAAAAGCTTGAAGACCTTGCTGCTGGGTGTGTGTGTTGTGTAGTTGTTTGAAACTTGTTAATTCACTCCTTAAGATGATCCATGTTCATTTGAATCTTTGACCTTTTAAAAATATGGGTTTTATAAAAAGTTGTTGAAATTTCAACAGGTTGAAATTTCGAAACAACAGGTTGTTTTACCTTAGTAGTTTTTGAAAAGGTTTTGAAAAGCTTGACTTTGCTGTCAAGTCAATTAAACCGATTGTTTCGACAAAACAACCGATTGATTTGACAAAACAACTGATTGTTTTTCTGAAAACCTTAACAAAATTCTGTTAAGTGGTTTTAATATGTTTTAAATGATCCTAACTACCTTGGCTCCTTTATTAAATGTTTTTGACCACTTGGTTGATCTATATAAAGGTGGTTTTACGCTCATAATCTTGGAGTAAGAAAAAGAGTTTATGAAAAACAATTTTTCCAAGATTTGAAAGAGCTTTGGATCATTCTTAAGTGTGCGGAATAAGATTGGGTTGTAATTCTGAACTTTAAGCTTTGTAATACCCAAGTGTATTCTATTCCCTTCTTCCTTGATTACGGTATTTTTGTATTTGTGTTGCCAAGGAGTGTTGTGTGTTCTTGAGGTGTTCAAGATCAACACTCTTGGTGTGTTTGCCAAAGGTAGTGTGTTTCTTGAGGGGTTCAAGGTCACACTACTTTGGTGTGTGGTGTTTGTAATCTGGTTTTGATTGCATAGTGGAATACCTAGTGGTTTATGGGAACTGGATGTAGCTCTTGGTGTAAGAGTGAACCGGTATAAATATATTTGTGTGATTCTCTCTTTCCCTGATCTCACATATATCTATTTTAAGTTGTTTTTATTAACTGCTGATAAAAACAACCGGTTGAATCGCAAAGACAACCGGTTGATTTTCTGGAAATCAACTAAAACAGCTTTGTGCTTTGCTTTCCTTAGTTTCTTTATCTGTGATTCTTCATTGGCCTTCATTATACCTTCAAAGTTTGCGAAAATCTTTCATAAACAATTCACCCTCCTATTGTTTAAGTCCATATATTCTAACAGCACAACTTAAAACATGGTTATGGTTGAGGTATAGGATGAAGTCTTTTAGTCATTCTTTCTCTGATTGGATGTTGAATCCTGTATTGTGCATAAAAAGCTGCTAATAAGTGGGAAGACATGATGGGCAATTGCTAGGAATAAAGAGGAAAGGTGGGTTAGAGGTTTTGGGTAGGATATTAGAGAGTATTCTTCTGGGAGGGATTGTGTGTCGTATAAAACCAGTGTTTTCACTGTTTTAGGAAGATCTAGATTTTGTGGTGGTGGTAGGAATGCAGGATTTTGGAAGTACATATTATAGGTTGGGTATGGGATGTTATGAGTCTTATGTATTTTTCAACCCAATAGAGATGTTACAAGCTTAGCCATTGCTAGGAAAGGTCTTTCTTTGTGTAACAGGTGGATTTGGTTCGTAAGACGTGGGTGGGAGATTATATCTCATTGAGCATAGTAGAGTACATGATATGTAGCAGAGTCAGAAGGTGAAGACCCGTTTAATAAGCAACCCAAGTAGATGGAAATTCTGGTTGTGTGCAGAGATTGGTGTGAAGGTTTGGAAGGATGGGCTAAAAAAGAAGCAACAAAAGCAAGGAGCAGATTTTTCAGTTGGGAGATGCACTCGGCTAGGGAAAGCACTTCCCTTATGTGGATGGAGTGCAATTGCAGTTCATGAGGTAGGATTTTTATTTGCCAATAAGAGTTCCAAAGGGATTTAGTCTAAAGAGATGGGAGAAACTTCTTGTCAGAACTTGTATATATGGTGGGGTAACAAGCCAATTTGGTTGTGTATTAGGTGGAACTTGCAAATGTTGTTAGATGCTATGATTGGGTATTTGTTGATCTTTTTGTTTTTTCTTTTTGTATAAGGATTGGAGCATCCCTGAAATGCTTCATTTAATTTAATTTATTCTTCGCTGATAAAAAAAATATCAATAAAACTTTTGTTTATTATTAAATATCTGTAATATCTTTAAAACTTATCCTTCTCTCTCTTTTTCAGATTAACAACAACATAATGTAATCTTCCCATAACATTAAAAGAAAAATTAAAGAGATTATAAAGATATGGAATACTGAAATGTTCGGTGATGCAAATCATAGGGTGGATGAGATAAAAAAGAAAATAGAGAAGTTAGATGAGAGGGATGATGACAATTGCCAAGATGAGCAAGGAATAAACGAAAGAAAAACTTTGATTGTTGATTTCACTAAACCAAAACTAAATCTTAGGCAATGGTGCGACAAAAAGGCTAAATCAAATTGGATTAAGAAAGGGGATCTTAACACAAACAAATGCACTAAATGGGGTGATGGAGGGGGAACAATGGTGTGAAGACCCCACCTACAGTGAAACACATTGTGAAGGATTTTTTTTAAGAACAGGTTTTCTCAAGGTGAATGACCTGTGGTGAAACTGGACAAAATTGATTTTCAATCAATTGATGAGAACGATAATGAGATGTTGGTAAGTGTGATAGAGAAAAAGGAAATTAAAGATGCAGTGTGGAGTTGTGAAAGAAAGTAGTAAGAGTCCGACTTGGATGGATACAGTTTTGGGTTCTTTAAATATTTTTTGGAGGAGATTAAACAAGACGTAGTTAGTGTTTACAAAATTTTGCTTTGAGTGGAACATGGCCAAGGAGATTAAATGCATCTTTCTTAACTCTCATTCCTAAATCTGCATGCCTCCAATTTTTGAATGATTATCGACCCATTTCTCTAGTAGGGAGTATGTATAAGATGATATCAAATATATTATCTCTTAGGTTGAAAACAATTTTGCATAAGGTGATAGATCATAGACAATATGCTTTTATTGAGGGGAGGGGATACTTGATAGCACCTTAATTGCAAATGCACCTTAATTGCAAATGAAACTCTTAGTAAGATTAAGAGGACAAAGACAAGTAGTATATGCCTAAAGATTGATTATGAAAAAGCTTATGACTCTATGCATTGGGATTTTCTACACTACATGCTTGAAAGATTAGGTTTTTGTGCAAAATTGGTGGGTTGGATAAAACAAGGCTTAGAATCCTCTTCTTTATTTGTGCTTGTAAACGAAAGTTCAATAACTGAATTTAAACCAAAAAATGGATTAAGACAAGGGATCCCCTTGCACCATTTTTATATATTATTTTTGCAGAGGGGTTACCGAGGACAGTAGACAGACAATTAACCATGATTTGTTTTAGAGCGTTTAGGTAGGGGGAAATGGATAAATATTAACATGTTACAATATGTTTATGATACCCTTTTCTTTGGTTTAGCCACAATACAAAATGTATTCGTTCTAAAAACTATTCTCAGATGTTTTGAACTTGCTTTTGGTTTAAAAATGAATTATCTAAAAAGTAGAATTGAAGGTACATGTAGCAACTAACATGATTATGAGATTTGCTGAAATTCTCAATTGTGACATGATAAGTATCCTCTTCAAGTATCTTCGTATGTTGGTGGGAAGAAATCATAGAAAGATCCCATTTTGGGATGGAGTAGTAGATAAGATTAAAAATATATTGGCAACTTGGAAAGGGAAGATTATATCATTCACAGGAAGAGTGTGCCTTCTAAAATGAGTGATTACTTCATTGCCTCTATTTTACATGTCTCTCTTAAAAATACCTACAAGTATCTTGTATTAAAGTAACAAAATTTAGAGGAAATTCCTATGGGGATGGGGAAGGGTGGGAAAAAAAATTGCTTGGGTATCATGGCAAAAGACGTGTAAATCAAAGGAAAATGGGGGACTAGGAATTAGAGACTTACGAGCTTTCAACATAACACTTCTAGGTAATAAGAACAAAAAATGAGGCGTTTATGGAAAGCTTTATTAGATTCTAAATATGTGGTTTGGGTTGTGTACCGACCAGTCCTCGGGCGTCGTTGACCACTAGTAATGTAGGGGCCATGTAAGGCGAGGTCCCACGAGCAGCGTGGGCTAGTGTCTCGCGAGGTATGTGCGCTAAGGAACCGAAGTGTGGTCAGACACCGGTCATCAGGATGTACCAATGTACCACTGAGAAGTGTGAAGAGGTCGGACATCGGGACTCGAACAACAGAGCTGGACCACGAGAGGTGGATCCCAGATACGTACCAGTTATCAGTAAAGGAGAAGCCTAGGTCACGAGTGTCCATGCGTGTGGAGTGAATGACGCATTTAGGCGTAACACAATAGAGCCACTGGAAAGATACGACCCGCGAGGGTCACGTTCCAGGGGTGAGCTGCATGCATGACACGTGAACAGCTAGGGCGCTCTCAAGACGGGTGACCTCAGAGAACAGGTGCACGAGGAGGCATCCAGGTGGTCACCCCATCAGAGGTTGCACTCCAGTTAGGGAACCCCACGCGTTAGGTTATGCTAAGAGTGAGTAACTACGGCACTGGGGCCCACCCCCTCAGGAAGCCTATTTTGGGAAATGGAAACAGTGGAAATCCTAGTTTCAGTCTATATAAAGGGAAGTAACAAACTTAGCAAGGTACGCTATTCATTTGCGCCACTTAACACACACAGTTACAATTTTACGTAAATAGTTTTGGTGTTTCCTAGCCCTAAGACTGACTTGAGTGTCAGAGTGCAAACGACCTCTAGGACGCCCTTTGTCTTTGTGTTTCAGGTGTTCAATCGAAAGGATAACACGTCTGAACGAAGGGACTCTTGGGCGCGAGACTCTCGTAGACGCACAAAGGTGTTTTGGTCAACCGACGGGAACAAGCTGAATTGGAGAATTGTAGGCATGCTAAATTGGAATCTTTATGGTTGGGTGATATTAGGAAAATAGATGTGATGGAAGAATGTGGTAATAAATTTGAAGATAATATTAAGTGGTGTGTAGGGGATGAAAAATCTATAAGAGTGTGGAAAGATAGATGGGTTGGAAACGACCCTCTAAAAGAAAAATACCTAAGATTTTATCTCATATCGGATTGTAAGGAGACAATGTTATGCGATATCAAAAGTTGGCAAGATAATAATTGGAAGTGGTCTTTGGAATGGAGGAGGACCATATTTGAATGAGAATCATATAAATTAAACATGTTGATGAATGACTTAGCTGATAAAACTGTGAACAAGGAAGAGAAAGACAAGTGGAATTGGAAAGGAGAAGCTTCAGGGTATTCATTGTAAAATCAACTTATAATATTATGTTTAATGGCACACTAGAGGAGGAAAGGGGTGTATGACATTTTTTTGGAAAATCAAAGCTTTACCTTATGCATAATTTCTAGCTTGAAAAGTGATTAAGAATATAGTGGCCATAAAAGACAATTTGAGTAGAAGAGGTTTAATCCATGATAGTTATTATAGGTAATGCGTGGTCAATAAGAAGAGATTGTGAGTCATTTATTTTTAACTTGTAAAATTGTCAATGCTATTTGGAACTTGTGTCATTTTTGGTTTGGAGAGGCCACTGTGTCACATAATGAACCTAAGCATAATTTTAGACATTTTGTTAGTCTAATACTAAATAAGAATGCGAATAATGCTTGGGTGTATGCAAATGACAATAATAGGTGAAAGATGGAAACAAAGGAATAACATAGTATTTAGGAATACAATTGTAGACCCAATGGAAATTTTTGTGATTGCTCACGTAAAACCTTGGTCATGGTTCACTAGAAAAATGGGTACTGTTTCTTTTTCATACTTCAATTGGTGCTAAAATCCTATAAGATGGTTGAAATCTATAAAGTAACAACAAGGATTAGTTATGACTTTTGGTTCTAACAAGAAGGATTTATCATAATATGTTTTTCTATTATAACCAATATCTGTTGCGAGGATAGGCTTTTACTTAGTGCATGTTCAGGAGTTTACGTGTGTTTTGGTTTGATATATCCCAATAAAAAGTAGCTTTTCCCTACCATATTGCTAGCTTGTTTTATCATCTTATTCAATATGTGCATTCTTACACTGAGATGTTATATCAAAACCATAATGAGCATAATGATATACACTAAAAGTGATGGAAATCGTCAAGCCACACACAACCCCATAATAAGGAGGATGAAGACCTAGAGGTTGTTTATTGATTTAATTGCAAATATGGGTCTAATTAGGCTTTTGTTTATTTTTGTAGGCCCAATCAAGAGGACAACTCTACGGTGAAGGAATGTACAAACATATCCAAGAAGACCTCCAAGTCATCAAAACATAAACTAGAGCTTTGGCCAGAAGAACAAAAGAAGACTGAGTTTCTGCTGACAGGTCAACATTATTTGTGTGCCAAACTTTAGCTTAAATAAATTGTATAAAGTTGTTTAGGATTTCATGGGCCATGTATTCGGCCTAGTAGCATAAAATAATTGGATCAAATATTTGGGCCAAGTAACATAGGTTTTTGGGCTTGTATTTGGGTCAATAGTAAAATATGACTAGTTAGGGTTAAAAGTGACTAGTTAGGGTAACCATTGGGCTTCTTTGAGCCCAATGTAACCCTAAAACATCTAGGGTATATTGGAGAACGAAAATCACCTTGGCATGAAGCACATGAACGTCCACATGGCAACATAGGAGTGAAGAGGATTTAGCATGGAAGGTGTGAGCTAAACATGGAAAGCATGACTCCACATGACACCTTTGTTGAACCAAGTGGTGTTCAAGCTTTGAAGAATCCAAACCCTTTGAAGGATGATGAAGGCTGGTTGTGCTTGTTGTTGCTGAGTTGTCCTTTAGATAGGATCTGGGGTAGATTTAATGTGTAATCCACTCTTGATTGAATCCAAAGCATAAGCACTCTCAATCTTTTTAAAAGAAAAGTGTTTTTCAAGCTAAGTG
>Ga0123342_1006818_pt1 | contig 15578 bp, 4 predicted proteins | sample Turbeawhitnodule_FD_89960 | JGI IMG/M metagenome (GOLD analysis project Ga0123342, IMG submission 89960) | Root nodule microbial communities of legume samples collected from Mexico - Turtle bean Mexico white nodule | ecosystem: Host-associated > Plants > Roots > Nodule | place: Mexico: Nepantla... | reverse complement strand
TAAATCTAGGTGTGTGAGAGGTTTATCCCCCTTAGATAGAATAACCCGACCATGGAGATGGGTTTTGCAATCCTCAAGACCAGCCAAGTAATCTGCCTCATCAATCCGGACAGCAATCATGTCACCCTTAATACAAGGGGTAGGTAGCTGGGACAAAGGAATGTCACATGTATTTCCCAAAGTCTGGGCAAAAGTCTTCCTTTGACCGGACATAGAGTATACTTTATTATCAGGATATACTTTTCGATCCATCAAACAAGTCCATGGAATGAGGAAACCCGCAGAGCCCTCCGCCATTTTAAAAGGCTAACAAGTTGCCGCCAAAAACTTCCGCAAGACACACGAAATAGCGACCGCACCGCACCACCACGTGAGCCACCATCTCTGCAGTCACCGTCATCGACCGCGCCGGACCTGTAGTAGAAAACCCTAAAACCCCCAAATCTTAAAATGGGGGTGATCCTATTTGAGGGAAGGATTTGGTTTTCACCGCCTACGGTCTATTTTGATCAGAAGAGAAAGAGGAAGAAGAATCAATGCAGTGAAGAACGCGAAGGGGAATTGGAATTGGAGAGCGAAGTAGCGGCTCCGCGCGGCATTGAGCGAAGCGAAAACGAAACCCTCAAAAAGAATTCCAAAAGGTTTATGATTGGGGTGAAAAAAATGAGTTTTTTACAACTTATTTCTAATTACCTTTTTTATAATGTTTTTAATTATAACAGTAATAAATAATGTTAAATCTAAAAAAACTAAAACCCTAAACATTATAATTTTTTATTTCCATTATGTGACAATTTTATTTTTAAATAGATAATTATATTCTTTATAAACAATTCAATTTTCACAAAATAATAACTTTCTACATTTATTATTAAAAAATCATATTTCTTCTATCAATTTTTAAAGCTTATTCTAATTACTAATATATTTTTTATAATTTTTTTAATTATAACAGTAATAAATACCATTTTCTAACAGTGTAAAGTTCAGTGCAAATTGCATGCCATTTTGTCGTGTTGCATGAGAGGCACATACGTGGAAGAAGAAGTGAAAAAGATAAGGTTACATTCGTAACTACCAACATCTGACGTGGCTTTCTTTCCACACTTTCTCCTTTTCTCTTCATTCCTCAGAATCATCACTTCCCCTCTACTTTCTCACCATCTTCTCTCTCACTCACATCCACCTATAGAACCAAACGGGGGTGGCACTGCGACATCCGTCGTCGACTACAGTCCACCCCCAGAACCAAACATTGCATAAGTCTTTTACAAACCTTTTACTAAAGCTCATCAATCCATGAAAACTTTTTTCTTTCGTGAGTGTGGTTAGATTTGGTTATTCTCTTATAGTTTTAGTATTTGCTTAATCCATATGAACTCTTTTGAAACTCAATAAATTCTAAGAATATTATTCATGTAAAAGGAACATTTTGTTCATGTTTTCATACAAACATTTTTTTATGGGTTTCCAAAACATACCTAAGATGACTAAGATGTTCATTTCTTAATAAGAAATATAATAATATACAATAAATGTAACAACCTAAAGAGGATATGGACATAAAACATATAATAGCATATATTGATAATGAAATTTATGATAAGGAGACACTTATACAATATGAGTAAGTGCCACACATTGATGTCACTGAGTTAAACGATATAAACAAACTGAAACATACTATTATAAATAAAGCACTTTATAGAATTGGCCCAGAGATTATACATATATTCAAAATAAACAATAAATTATGTCACTTTGAAATAAAATCACACCATTTTTTTCACAATATATTTCATAACTTAGTGTTTCAAAATGAATAAAGAAATTATATATCAAATGTAAATAAATAACTAAAATTTAACTCATCAAAGAGTAAAGTATTATTGTCTCTTAAAAAATCTCTTTAATTTTTTTGTTTTTGTCCTGTTTATTAGTGTTGAGGTCAAACATTTTTAGAAGTGTCCATTTTATCTTTGTCGTGAATTCTCAGTATTTATACCAACTAGGGAATTCAAACCTAAGAGGTTTTCATATCCTCTAAGATTCATTTAGTGATGAAGATTTGAATATATTTTGAGTGATATATTTCCAACAAACATATTTTACCATTTCTTTTCTCAAACAACTCACCAAAATAGACCACATTTTAAACTTTAGCTTACTAAAAACTATGTTTGAAATTAAATGGAATTATATCCGTCAATAACTCTCATAAAAACTAATGTCTCTTTGTAAAAAAATTATATTTAAAAAAAATAAAGATTTTAGAAGTTACTCAAAATGAACGTCTTTGTATAAAAGCGTTAAAAGATGAATATGTCTTTGTATCAGATCATGACAGGCGCAAATGTTTCGTCTAATGATGATAAACGTAATGTTTCGTCTTATGATGATTGATGTAATTCTTCACTTGATGATGATAGAGTAATGTTTCATCTAATGATGATAAATGCAATGTTTCTCCTAATGACAAGAGTCACAAAGCACCTCGCATACATAACTTCATATGATAAACTTATGCTTGGATAGATGATAAAGAGACGTGCGTGATCTTAAGCATTTCATGGTGCAATTCTAATATTATAAATTCTTATTCAACATTATAGAGATTATTCATCTAATCAATCTTACAACAAAATCTCATAAACATTTGTCTACATCAAATATCTTTTGAAGAATGCACCAATACTACTCCATGCCAACAACATTTATGAAAATATGGAATGTCAGTTATGCATATACCATCAGCCTTGTACAATCTACCTTTTAATCTAGTTTGGATAAAACATATTTGACCTAGGTTTGATAAGTTATGCCAAGTATTAGGTTGTTGTTTGAAGAAGATATATGAAATTAATGCTACATGAAAAACATGTAATGCATATTTACGATGAACATGGACAAACATAACATGAAGAAGAAGACCTTCTCTATCACACAAATGCTAGAAAGAATTTGCTATGACTCTTTCATAAAAATCTATATATAAAAGATGTCTTCAAAGAAGAAAGGTTATGAATCTACAAATTGATGAACTTATAATTTATGTATAGAGTTGAAATCTATGTATAATCTATGAACTTAATATTTTAAAAAAATTATTGAACAAAATAAAAAAAGATATTTTTTATTACTAAAATGTTTTTTTTCTAAATTTCCAATTTAACTTTTAAAATATATTTTATATTTATATTTTCTAAATCAATTCTAGCATATTGTTTCAACATTTTATTATTATTATTATTATTCAAACAAAATTGGGTGTTGACACCTATGGAGAAGTAACATTAAGCAATTTACACTTCAATCTAGGATGCTTTAATTAATGTGATATCTCCAAAGAAATAGCATTGAGATGATTAATACCTCATCTTAGGACATTTGAGTCAATATGACCTCTATCGAGAATAAATACCAAAATGATTTACACATGGGGCTAGGATGCTTCGTTGAAACTTGGTCCCTCTAAAAAAAGTAGTACTACAATTAATACATTGGTTCATAATGCTAAAGTGACCCAAAGTGACTCAAATGAATAAAAAAAAGTTATTATAAAACAATTTACCTTATAAAATGCATGCGACACTTGTTAAAACAATTAAAAATAAAGAACTTTACACATAAACATAAAAAAGAAGCATGAACAAATTACTATCATTTCAAAAGTTATAGTGAAGTTATTAATGACTTAAATTGCATTACCACGAGCTATGCAACACCAAAAACTGAGTGAGAACAACCTACTCCAAGTTCATTGCAATGCCCTATTGTCATTGCTATGATTGTTACCTCCATTAAGAGGTGTCAATGGTCAATTGAGATTGTTCACCTCATCTGACATCTCCACCATCATAAGGTTTTTCCAACATCAAAGTTTCATTCATCATTGTGATGATTCTTGATCTTTTCCCGCACACTTGTTTAGCATGATGAGAGAGAGAAAGTCATGTTAGTCAAACTCTACTTGAGACCTTAAATCTCGAGAAATCATTGTTTCTCATTCTCCTTGAACAATAAGCAACTTTCTTCCAGCTTAGCCTTGTCAATCATCATTTAAGTATTCCTTGGATCTTGCTCTTTATTTTTTCTTCCAAAGAGTGTTTTGGCATTTAAGGCCTTCTTTAACGAGTTGTTTGACTCACTCAACCAACTCTTTCTTCAACTTATTTACCTTAGTAGAGGTGCCACCTTTTATTAGCTCGATCTACATCCTCTTACCCATAAATATGAAGTGAGCATACAACTCCATAAAAGCATCAAAACAATTCCTTTGAAGAGGGCAACTGATACATCTTCCTATAGGCAACACTTAAACTAAAACTCAATTTTTTTTATAATTGGAGACCTCAATCGAGAAAACCATGAGCTAAGGTACTCATTGTGATCTCATGCGCTCAATGGAACCACTTAGGAGATCGTGTCGAGGAGGATTTCTAGGTGAGATATTTTCAAGAAGACTTATTCTTTTGGTGGTGTTTCCTCTTTGAATCTTGAGGCTGATGAAGATCGACAACCATAGCCTCCTATGTCGAGGGACGCTTTCTGCTGTCATTTTTCCTTTGTCAACAGTGGTGGCCTAACACTTCAAATGAAACTCCTTGAAGTAATTCTTGCCCAAAGGGTTATCGAATGCCATTAAATCTTAAATAAATAAAAACTCAAACAAGTTAAAATAAAATAAAAACATAATATTGTAAAATAGAGACATAAGGTGACAAATATGCACTAAGGAATTCCTAGTTAGGGAGTTTTCGATAAAGTTGATCTAGGATTGATAGTGTCATCAGATCCTTTTTGGTCATCAACGACCTTGACCAAATATGATAGCTTACAAGGTTCTTAATCTAATAGAAAAGGAAACTTGAGTTTGTCACAATCATAAAAATAGGATCAACCTCCTTTCTCCATTAAAACCTTGAAAAAGTCCCTCATAAAATTCTTGTAAGAAGATGTCAATGGGATAAGAAGCTAAGTTCCAAGTTAACCAATTAATAACAACCACCATACTTGGTCTCCTAGCCTAGTACTATAAAAAAAAAAACTAAAAAAAAAAACTAAAGGAAATAGAACATGGATGCCTATTATTAGACAAGAATAAAAATAAAAATACTCATCACCTAACCCCACCCAACCATGACACATATTGTCATTTGTCTGATAGTGATAAAATGTTATGATATTGTCAGGACCATAAACCTTTATAATGTCCACACTTTGAATAAAGAACTATATTTAGAAAAGTACACATGAACCCATGGTCCGCCCTATTCTAACCTTCCTTTCAAGGTGGGTCATTCTTGACTTATTCCTCAACCTCCTTCGTAACCAAAATTTATACCAGTTGATTAACCTTATTACCATTGGATCTCGTCCAACTAGAAGTCTTTTGGTGGGGCTCATAAATGTCACACATACTCAAAGAATTATCCAAGTCATACTTAGACATTCAAGGTGGGTCATTCTTGACTTACTCCTCAACCTCCTTCGTAATCAAAATTTATACCAGTTGATTAACCTTATTACCATTGGATCTCGTCCAACTAGAAGTCTTTTGGTGGGGCTCATAAATGTCACACATACTCAAAGAATTATCCAAGTCATACTTAGACATTGTGACAGGACCAACGAAATCAAAAAAATCTAGCATCTTGACAATGTGAATAACACCACATGACTGATAAGGCCAAGAAAAAACAATTAAATTGAGACCTTCTCGAATTAAAGTAAACATTATTAATTTAATCAATTACGTAATAACACACCTTTAAATTAATTTTCATGCAAAAAAAATAACTAAATCAAGATTAAGAACAACATGTACTCATATTCAAATACACATGCACGTCAGCGATGAGTTAACATAAAATATTTGAACATCCTAATCCATACTGAAAATTCGTTAGTCACGTAAAATAAATCTATCAAAGACTTATTCCAATAGTTTTCTTACTATAAATATTCATAAAATATAAAATTTGGACTAGGAACAAAAATCAATTTCACGTGAAAGTATATAGACGAAAAATATATTTAACCTTTAATTATATGAATAAATTTGAAAGAAAGCAATAACTTAAACATGATTCTAAACTCATGAGAACATGGTATTGTTTTTAGTTAAGTGACAAAAATCTATCCAATAATTACAAGGAATGTATGAAATTTTATACGCATAATGAAACGTTTTTATTTGCTTTACTTTTTACTTGTAATGCAATCACTTTTACCTTCCTTAGTACATACCAAATTATATTAGTTATCTTCCTAAAACGAGTACCGATACCAAATCATTTTACCATTGCAAATTATTTATAGAATTATATAATTCTCTCCAATAAATTAAATTCCATTCCAACATAATCCTTAATATTCACCTCTTTTTCCAAAGTAATTTACTACTCATCCAATCAAACTTTTGTTACCAATCAAGGGTACTCTTATTTGTTTTTGTACTTCTTTAAAACATTAAAAAGGAAAAACTAACAGACTCGTCCATCTCCTATAACTAACAAAATACAAGTAAAAATAAATGAATTGTAGTTTGTAAAAACCAAAATTAAAAAATAAATAAATTATAAATACCAAAACAAATAATTTCTTTAAAATATCAGAATAAAAATAACTTTATATTATAACGACTAACAAATTATTTTAGGCATAAAAACAATTATAGCTGTACATTTGTTATATGTATTCGTGTTATATATATTAGTATCAATATTCGTATAAAATATACGGAAAAAAAATCAGTGAGTATCATAAATAAATAAAAAAATTAATGAAATGTAAGTGACGAAAATACAGAGAGAATGTAGGTTGCGTTATATTTCAATAATATGGAGATACTCTTACTAAATTCTGAAATATTTTAGATAAAATTTAAGAAATCAATCAATAAAATATAGTATTGAATATTACAGTGTCTATTATGATTTTAGTAAATCTTTTACACAAAACTATGCACATGTATATTATTTTTACGATAATAAAATGTAAAAGATATAATTAAAAATTAGATATTATAAGTATTATTAAAATAAAAAGTAATTTTTATTAGTTTTATAACGTTATAATTATTGAAGATAATAATTATTTATTATAAATAGTTTTTATTATAACTATTAATAAAAAAAATTATTTACCGCCTTTTAAACTTCAAATTTATTTTGTTATGATTTTACTTTTACAATATATTTATCCTTTTTAATTTATAAAAAAATAATATTAATTTTATATTATAAAAAATTAATTGATATTTAATGATTTTAGATTTGTTTAGTGCCACTACGAAGATACAGGTTAGCATTTTCTAAAAAAGTTAATTTTAATTGTAATTTTCATTACACTGCATGATGATAAAGGGAAAAAAAATAGAAAATTAAAACGGCTGAAAAGGGTGAGAGAACAAGGTCGAAATTGTTAGCACTCATAATTGTTGGAGCTCCATAACAGACCGGACTCCTCCCTGGCTCCATCCACGCGCCGCCGTACTCTCTGAGATCCTCCGTTGTCTCCGCCCTCTGCCTTGCCGGTTTTCTGATCTGGTGCGTTCTATTTGTCCTATGCTCTGACTTGTGAAATTGGAATTTAGTTCTTTAGATCTTGTTATCGGTTACTTCGATCCTCTACGAGGAATTTCAGCGCATAATTGTCTTAAATTCTCTTTAAACAGAGGCTAGATTGTTGTACGTATGCTTCAATTCGCATTCCATTTTTTCAATTTATAGATCTTTTAATTGCGATTAATGACAACTAAAGGGACCGTAACTTTAGTGGATCACGTTTAAAGTGTCTAAGATCTGTGATTATTTACTGTTTAGAAGCACTCAGATTGCCTTAGAATTATAATTTTCTATTGAGATTAGTTTTGGGATTCCCATGAAAAATTGGGGTAAATTGTTCGGAGAAGAGTTTTTCTTGAAAAAACTTATGAATGGATAATATGATTTGATTTAGGAATGAAATATCATTTAAATTTTATTGCTTTATACTGGTTACTGTCTAACTAATAACCCTGACGTCTGTTGTCTCCCTTGTTTTTACCTCCAGTGATACCCAATGGCCAACAGAGTTCAAATTCCTACCAACAATTCAGCACTCATTGCCATGATTGCAGATGAGGTAAGAATGTGGCGATTGTACGCTTTCTTGAATGCTGAACAACAAATACTGCTTGTTTGTGATGCATGCCTTTTAGGTTTTCCCGGGCACATTTAAAATTTCAGTTTGTGAAAGTTGAAATAAGTATTGAGTATAATTATAATTTACTACCTATACTTTAATTTGTTACTTGGAAATTAGAGTATGTTCAGTTGAATTATGCTGATTGTTGCTTCATGAGATACGATTGTTTAGTATTTTATGCAATATAGAAGTTCTCTTCTGTCTTGTTGGGATCATGTTGTCTAAAAGACTTAAAGTAGATGATATTATAATTAGGATCCAGCAATGTTTCTGTGGGGATTATAGCTACGAATCATCCTAGCTAGTATGTTTATGACTGCTAGAGAAAGTTGCAATATTTTGGAGCTCTCTTTTGCCATCAGTCTGTTAGTGATTAAGCACCACTGCATGCGGGATAATTAAAAATATATTTTATTCTGTTTCTCGGTACAGAACAATAAAAAGGCTTAGGATTTGTCCGGTTAGGCTTAAAGTTTCTTAAATGGTTCAGACATTTTGGGTTATAAAAACAGTGGATTGAATTAATAGCATCCTGAGGACATATGAAGCCAAGGGTTGTAAGCCGTGATGAGTTTGGTTGTTCAGGATTCAAGTTTATCAGAATTTAGATTCTGTGCAAGAAGCTAATTTGGCTGTTTATGATTTGAAAGTTCTCTGAGTAAACTCAAGCAAGAATTATTGGAAAAGAAAATGGAGTAGTGAGGTTGTTATTATCATCCAAAGAATTAAATATGTAACCTGAAAAAAACTGAAAAAAAAGATTTAGAAATTGTGGGTAAAAGAGAAATTAACCCAGGTGTCACAATTAGGGTCTTGGGCATCAAGCATTTGATTGATTGATTACACTAAGATGCACGAAGAGAGAGTTATTTGCTGCCATGGTAAGATATAAGCTGATCGCCTATTTAATAATATGATAGTTGAGTGCATCAATTAAATAATAGTGTCAGACTTATTAAAGCTTCATCCACTAACTAACATAATCTAACCCCAAAAATAGAGAAAAACACAAGGGAAAACACACCTATAGAGTACAAACAAAAAACCCATACATTGACAGTTCAGCACAACTAGATTCTTGGCTTTACAACCTTAACAGAAGAGTACTGAAATACCCCTATTGCTTAAAAGTTACTATAATAATTAAAAATAAACAGCCATTCTACTAAGAAATTAGCCCCAATCAAATTGAAACCAATTATTGAGATATTTTAAGATTATGTTTTAATGTTCAAATGCTGACTGCACCAGTACCCCATTCTATTATAGTTGTAATTTTTTTGTAATTGGTCTTATGATTTAAATGATTGAAACATACTAAAGGTTTACAATGACTACTTTATTTTACACAGGACACCGTAGTTGGGTTTCTGTTGGCTGGAGTGGGAAATGTTGACATACGTAGGAAGACAAATTACCTCATTGTGGATGCAAGTATGCTATTGACCTATATTTTACCTACTATTCTATAATCTTTGTGTATGCTTGGTATCAATCCCCTAAACCACAATCTTTTTCTTGTTAATTTGTACATTGGGAAACGAAGTGGCTCCTTACCCTTTTTAGTTGCCATCCAAATTGTGATACCCAATAAAAAATATACCTATGTTCCTGTTAAGGTATGTGTTCTATTTAAGACATCATAAATAAAAATAGTGATGTACTCTTCCTTAATAGGATAGGTGAAGAAGTAAAGGATGTGTTTGGTTTGAAAAGGACAACTTTATTTCCTGTTTTCACTAAAATGCTACCTTGTTTTCACTTTGTTTCTTGTTTATAAAGATTTGTACAGGTTCGTTTTCACCTTTCCTATATAAATATTTGAAAAAAAAAATAACATTTTCCTAATTTTTAGTAAAAATAGGAAATTCAAACAAAACAAGTTTAAAAAAGAAAATAGGCCTCAAGGTTTTCTATATATGAAAGTTCATATTCCTTATCTGCGGTACATGAGAAAGGATAGAGAGTACTTTTTATATCCTTAGACACTTGTCATCGTAAGAAATCTTTATTGTGTGTCCATTATTTTTATTATTTTCTCACTGGTTATTAGTAGATATTCTAGAAACTATTGGTTTGATCCGGCTAAAACCTCAGATAGTGCTTGGGTTACTACAGATTTACACAATAACATTTTTGTGTGTCAAAAGTGTCTCATTCTGAAGTATGCTTGATCAGTTTGAAATCAAGTTTATTTTACTTTATGTTCTTGTTTTATCTTGATTTGATTTTCAGAAACAACTGTCAAACAAATTGAGGATGCATTCAAAGAATTTACAACAAGGGAGGATATTGCAATTGTGCTGATTAGCCAATATGTAAGTCATATTTCATGGTTATAATAAATGGTCCAGGCTGTTGTGTGCTTGCATGTTAGTTAACACTATATCTGCAATTGTTTTCCTACTTCATATGGCCTGAAACATGATCTTATCTTATTATTTCTGTAAGCCTATTTATTTACTGTTAGCTGTAGTTTAGCTCATGTTCTGCCTCGTAATCAAAGTTATTATCGTGAGAATTAGGAAAATCTGGAAGGAGGTTCCAAACATGCATGAGGTTTTTAATGAACAAATTGCACAATGAATAATGCCATTCAATAGTTGAGTTTTACTGGTCTGACCGAGGGGCAATATATCACTCCCCTGCTTTTCAGAAGTAATACTGTGGATTTAAATGTTGCCAAGTCATTTGGTTTTTCACATTTGGTTAAATTGTTAGCTTCATTTCTTGTTCTTTTTTTCTCTTTCTGCCATCCTGTTATACTGCTTTAGATTCAAAATGTATTCGGTTTACTTTTTTCTTTTGTTCGCCATCTTCGTGCATATTTGACTTTTACTTGTTTCGTAAGCTTGGGTTACGACCCTGCTATCCCCCAACCCGTGCTGTACCTGCATGTTTTCCAAAACTTCAAAGATCTTAGACTTTCTTTCGTTGTGCAGGTTGCAAATATGATAAGGTTTTTGGTTGATAGTTATAACAAGCCTGTTCCTGCAATTCTTGAAATCCCTTCTAAAGACCATCCTTATGATCCTGCACATGATTCAGTTCTGTCACGAGTGAAGTATCTCTTTAATACTGAATCGGTTGCATCTGGGAGACGTTGAACTCATCCTTTACTGTTGCAGCTTTTTCGGTGCTTATTGTTTTTGTTTGTACATTATGGTTAAATAATCTTTTCTTGAAATTCTGAGTTCAATGTAGCCTAAATAATTTGTGTTGTCTGGGGATAGTTCTAAGTTATTGCCACAGAACTTCAAGATGGACGAATATTTTCTGGTTTCATGTCAGATTCAGATTAGCTTGAAATATGCGTTTATATATCATCTCTCACTGACTAATTTCCACCGTGGGATTGAAGTTTGCATGTTTAGACGTTTGGTATTCCTTTTTCTTTTTGGCAATGCCTTTGCAGTTTACATCCTCGGCGATCTCTTTCTCAATCAAACGCATACGTTTGTCACAAACTGATTATTTTTAAAATAATTTCTGATCTCCGTTTTAATAAGATTTTACATTTTTTTAATTTCTGATTATTTTGAGAAGTCGGAAAAAATTATGAAAATCTTATCATAATTTTTCTTTTTATAGAGAGAAAAAAATAGGTGAGAAATAAAATATGATTGTGCTTTTTATTGAAAAGAAAATAAAGAGAAGTGAAATTAAAGGTAAAGTAACAAAACTCATAATATTACTGAGAAACATTTGTCAAAGTTCAAAATAAATTATTTCATACTTTCAATGCATTAGACGAGTTAGAAGTATTAACGATTGGGAGAAAATAAAACTTAAACCAATCAAGTATTGGTTTGGTTTTAAAAAAGACTGGTTTTAATCTAAACAAAATCGAAAACAATTTAATTTGGTTTGTTTGGAATTAATTGGATTTATTTTTATGTAAATATGCAAAATTTTCTTTCGTGAAAAAGAAAAAAAATATTTTGTTAAAAAATTTGCATATACTTTATTCCTCAGAAAAGATAAATATTTTTGTATTGAGATTTACATCAAATGATAACAAAGATAATAAAAAACTATATAGTAATATCATAAAATTTCATACATAATAATTAATAATAAAAAAATAATATATCATTAGTTTAGTTTGGATTTATTGAATTTGTATATAACAAATTCAATATCTTAATCAATTATAATCGAATTTGATTTGTTTTGGTTCAAAATGGGCTATGATTAAGCTAAATATTCGAAACAATTTAATTGATCTGTTTTAAACTCAAGTCAATTGGGTTGATTCCTTTCTCAGGTAGTTATTTTGCTTATCTTTCAATCAATATTCTAATAATTATGCCAAACCACTAGTTTCCTAGGTTGCTAAAAGTTCAATTTTTTTAAATTTCAGATAATAGAAATTATAAAAAAAAATTCAATGCAACAATAGTTTAAATTGACAAATAAAAAAAATAAAAAAATTTAATTTAATTAATATTCACTAGTTCTACTCATTTAAAAAAAATAAGTTGTTCAAATACAAATTTGGCTAACAACAAACAAATGATGCATTATCATCGAGTTCAATTAAGTAATAATAGGATATCACAGATTAGTATATATCAATTTCAATAAGAACCACCCATAAACCAAAATCATAAACAAGATATAACGCAGAACAAGAAAATTATTAATCATTCAGCTCCTGTAACACAAAGAACATGCTACTAATAACTGATTCTTTAGTGTATCAAATGTTCAAAACTATACGAAAAGCTATAATAGAAATGAATTTATGAATTGAATTGCAATTATAGAATCAAAAACAGTAACACTATATGGAAAACATAATTCTAGAAAGAAAGTAATGCATTGAACTGAATACATTTGAAAACCAGAAAATTGGAACACTAACACAATTGAATCTGAAAAACAACAAATGTATTGAAACTAAAAATAAAAATGAATCTGCATTATAAAATTGAAAATGAAAATATATGGACTTTTACAATCAAAATTCAACTTATTAGTTATTGATAAAAAAAAATCAAAGAATTAGTGGCAAATTTAACTTTTTTAAGAATTACAGTTTATTCCAAATAGTCACATTTATAGATTTTATTTAATTTTTAATTTTTTATTTAATGAATAAAATAAAAGAAAGGAGGAAGAGTCAATGAAGTAGTAACTAGAGCCGATATGGAAATGAGGTTTGGGAACTGCTTCGAGCACCGGAAACCTCAGGTACGGTGTCACCCTCAGGTTTGGACTCTTCCTCTTTTTCCTCTTCTTCTACTCTCTCTCTCTCTCTCTCTCTCTGGATAGCCGTTAACATTTTTCTTTTCTCTCTTTCTATTTCTTCCACCATGCTTTCTCTCTCATCCAAACCCTTCTTCTGCAGTGACACATTCAAGAACCACCGCCGCCGCCGCCACCACGCCCAACCCATCGACTTTGGCCGAATCGCCAATTCCATCAACAGCCTCTTTTTCAACTTCATTTTCCTAAAATGGGTGCTAGGGTTCCCGCGCAGCACTACAATCTCAACTCTCCCTCTTCCTTCATCGAGAGCCCTCTCCACGTACTCAACGCCGTCGAAGCCCGAACCGCCGCCTCCGCCATCGACCACATTACCGCCGGCGACAACCCCGATGACGATTCCGCCTCCGCCATAGTCAGTGCCGTCTTCCCCTAATTCCTTTTCTGTTTTTTTTTTTTTTATTTCCTCTAATTTCAATTTTACCACTGTGTGACATTTCTTCAATTTTTGTCTTAGGATTGCATGAACGAGTCTCACAGGAGCTGCTTGCCGCTGCACAGCGTGGAGGTAGACGAGGACCGCGCCAGTCTCGATACCAACGAGTCTTCTAGAACAACCTCTTACGATATCTTGACCGTTGAGGGTAAAGAAACTAGCTTAAACTTTTGAATTTTGATGTTGTTCCAGTTGCGAACTGTTTTGGATACAAGCTAGACGATTTTCTTGGAGTTCTTTTTTCAGTAGAGAAGCTCCTCGCACTCTTTTAGCTTTTATTGAACTGGGTTCTAGATGTGTGTGGCTGAGTTAACTAGTTAAGGTGAATTAATTTTGGTTGAACTTGGAACTAGATGTTTCGCCTATTGAATCCGCGAGGGCGAGGTTTTTGCAAATTGTTGTGGACCATTTTATCAATGACCGTGTGATTGAGGTGCCTGATTCTGAGGCTGATTACGCTGGCCAAGACAAAATGAGTAAGAGGAGGACCCGGGAGATCCAATATGAAGGAGACCCCAATTTTGCTCTGCCGTTGATGTATGTGGCGAATATGTATGAAAGTTTAGTTAGTGATGTGAATAATAGGCTTGCTTCTGTGAATGGTATTCGGGAGAAGACAATTGGGGTAGCCCTTGAAGCTGCCGGTGGTTTGTATAGAAGACTGGCTAAGAAATTTCCTAAAAAAGGTAATGCTTTTTTATTTGTACCTTTGGTTATTATAGGCATATTTAACTTGCTTCAGTTTTTTTTTTTGAGCAATTTAGTTGTTTGAATGTAATTTTTCTTTTCAATATATAGTACTCAGAAAAATAGGAATTCGTGCTTATGCGCAACTAGGGAGTTTGATGAGAGAGGGTTTTTTCTTTTTTCCTTTTTCACAACGTTTTGGTTTGATTGCAACATTCATTGTCTTTTTATCTGAGTTGCCCCTCATCAGGACCGTATACATTTAAGAGAAGAGAATTGGCGACTTCTATGGAAACAAGGACAAGATTTCCAGAACTAGTTATACAAGAAGAGAAGCGGGTTCGATTCGTGGTAGTTAATGGATTAAGAATTGTTGAAAAACCAAATAATGTGCCAATCGATGATGCTGAGTGGTAAGTTGATTGTTGTCACGTTTTCACTTTTATACTCTTTTAATTGTTGTTGGCCTTTTGACTGTCAAGATTTGCTTAGGTAAGATTTAACAAGTTCCTTTTCCTTTACTTGAAGATCTCCTTACTTTTGGTTCATCTAGTCATTGATATGATTTTCTCTAACCTAAATTCTTAAGAAAAACAGATGCATAGAACAATAGAAATGGTCCAAGGTTGAAAGTGCATATAGTAACATTCTTGTCACAATTTTTGTTTGGCGTATACCTTTTATCTAATAAAATAAGTTATTTCTAATTGTAATGCCTACGAATAAGAAATAAGAAAAGTGACATATTATTGGGGGGACAGGAGGAGTCCTTCTATATAAGAGAAAAAAGTGGGCTGAGCTGACTCTTATATGCTACAAAGAAATCCAATATCTCTGCATATTAAGAAAGAAATTTCCCTTAAGAGAAGCCAATATATTTTCTAGTTGTCATGGGTATCCTTCTGCTCATTGGGCTAAAGACTAATTCCTGCATCGCAGGCCTGACAGGTTTTCACATATGGTGAGAATCAGCATGTTTGAGAAAAGCCAATAT
>Ga0123342_1006817_pt1 | contig 15584 bp, 11 predicted proteins | sample Turbeawhitnodule_FD_89960 | JGI IMG/M metagenome (GOLD analysis project Ga0123342, IMG submission 89960) | Root nodule microbial communities of legume samples collected from Mexico - Turtle bean Mexico white nodule | ecosystem: Host-associated > Plants > Roots > Nodule | place: Mexico: Nepantla... | reverse complement strand
TTGACCCAACTTTCCTTTTCTGTTTCAGCTAAGTCTTAATCTTTTTCTTATATATACACCATGTATTTTACTCTCTAATATACAAGTGAATAAAAGTTTCTTTTATATTTATTTTTCTCTACAGTTAGGGTTCATCAAAACCTCTCTTTCTTCATTACGATTACGTGCGATTACGTACGCTACATTAAAGCATCACATCAGACAAGGAATATTCATCTTCATTTACTGTAATACTTAGAGTTATGCCTTTCTTCTTCTCTCGTTCTTCCTCTCCCTTCAATCTTCCTAGTTCTAATTTGTGGTGCCGCAACTTACCAAGCAAGATGGTCATATTCATCATAGTGATATCTTTTGATTTAAAGATAGAAATAACCTTTGGTCGTCATGACCTATTTAAGATTTTAAAAATCTTGACAATGAGTTATTCTTTGTCAAGGGTCTTTCCAATAGCAAGAATAATTTATTATATGAGTGAACCTCTTTTGAACATCATCAATGTTTTCATTTTTGAAGCTTCATAAGCATCTCATACTCTTGTATGAGAGTATTTTTCATTGCTATCTTAACCTTTTCAATTCCTTCAAAAGTGAACTCTAACACATCCCACGTTTCTTTAGCTGAAGAACACACATAAACTATATAAAATTTATCAATACTTAAAGCAAAAAATATAATGTTCTTAGTTCTTACATACATGTTGTACTATTTTATTTTCATCTAGAGTCCATAAAGAAAATTCATTAGGAACCATAATATTATCAATAATTATAGTTGGTTCAAAGAGACCATTTTATCACTACATTTGAAACCCTCTTACCAACATATTTAAGAAAAAATTTCGTCCTAATTTTTCAAAAAGGATAGTTTTTTAAGCAACTTATATCATCTAAGATTTTTACTTGTAATTAAATATGTACAATTACTATAATTTTCAAGATATTTCATTTACATCCTCTATTCTTGTATGAGCTGAGAAGTGCTCTCCTTATCATCTTGAGTGCTCCTTGTCACTGCAAAAGACAATACGATCTCTAAGTCAGTATTGGTATATGGTAGGTTGGGCTAATAAACGTTGTTCATCACATATCTTTGCCTTTAAAAGAGTGCATATTTATAGGATGGTAATGAGGCTTCGATTGAGTTTAGATTAGGACAAGTCACTGAATTAACCTCGATGCCAAAACATCACTTTGTACACCTAATTAGGCTAATTATGTTGTACGAAAAGTTATTACTTAGATCTTAGGGACTGGTTCTGACCAGTCACTTAGGAATATTTGATTATTAGTACTAATAGTACATCTTCTAAACCCTAAACACATAATTAGGATATTTATTAATTTAATAATATTTTTAGTATTTTAGTGAATTATATATATATATATATATTTATACTGTCATAATAATTTTAAATTAATTATTCTTTTAACAAGATAAAAATACATTAAACTTCAATTATAAAAAGGTAAAACTAAAAAGTTTGCATAACAAAAAATATGTTAGCAAGCTTTAATATGATAAAAATATAAACATTTTATCAGGAAGATAAAAAAAATAAAAATTAAATTAAATATAAATTAATATTTTAAAATATATAATAAAAATGTAATAGGTTCCACTCCAATTTACATACAGATCGACAGACGCAAATTTGGCCGTTTCCACCAATACTATTACTAATTTATGAAAAGTAAAAATATTCTTTACCAAACAAATATTCCAGTAGTACATATTATTCATTTTTTTACCATTAAAATTTAGAAGAATAAAGTAAACTATAATAAAATTTATAAATAAGTTCAAACAGTAATTATTTGATATTTGATCTAACAAGTCTTTTACGTATGCAAACAGATATTCCAACTAAAACGAAATTGAATGAAAACTAGGGTTAGTCCAATATCCAAATATATTTATATATACTTTGGCAGAAGATCTTGCAGAAGTTTTTGGGGTGAATGTTTCCAAATTCCTAGAACCAAAATGACAAACAAGGATGGTCAAAAAATTATAGACCAGTGTCCTAATAGAGTTTCAATTCACCTATCATATGTTTTGGACGTTAATTGGACCAAAATATTCAATGCACTGTGCTCCCAACATCCAAAGCATCATTGTTGCCTGAATGTAAATGGGTTTTCTCTTACTGTATTGTCATGAATATGACATCTCAAATATTTTAGCGGTGTTTTATTAGTATCATCATCGATCCCTTCTTTGCGTTTTCTTGTCCCATCAATAACAGAGCTCAGATTATCAGCAGCAGCCAAACTTACAGTGTCCACAGTATCAGCCATCTCTATGTCACCATCAAGTTTATCTGCTCCGGCTTCTCCACTCAGAGAAAAGATATTCTTATCCAGATTGTTGAAGAAATGCTTGATCACTGGAAATAAGCACTCGGTTCTTGAAGTGAAAAAGTTAGCTTTGAACATTAAGTCCATCTGCTTGGCAGTTTCGCCAGCAAACACTGGAATTCCTTGTTCCTCAACAACTAGAAGCCACTCTGAACATGAAATCACTATTAGATACAAGAGGAAACAAAAAGAGTAGTCTCACAAAGAAAACCAAGGAGAATGCATAAATGGTAGTTGTTTCAGTTATAACAACAATCTTATTTCAATCACCTGTGACACTTGTGTATGTTTGATTTAGAGCATGGAATCTTGTTTTCACGTTTTAAATTGAAAAATGAAAACCACTTAAATAACTCTAGCTAGGATGTGGATCTCAGGTCCACATTCAACTTGATCTGACAAAAACCAGACAAGCATTTAATAAAATTTGAAATTGTGTGCAGCATTCAACTGTAGAGTTTCCTGAACTTTTTAAAATATAGCAGTCTGTTAATGGTACGGAGAGAAGTAAAAAAGAAAAACAATAATAATTGCAAGAAAAATCGGAGGAACTCACTTATAAGAGCTATGGGAGTGGAAACATTTGGTCTGCTGATATTCCTGCCTGTGCAATTTTGATTAGTAACCCAGTTGATCAATTGAATGGGTATACAAGATCTACAGAAGGCATTTATGTAAGACATAGCTTTCCCCTGGTCACCTTTTTCCCTGTGACCAAACCAGAGAATGAGACTTGTCAGGTGAAACATTCCACAAACCCTTCATCCATCAGTCACAATAGCCTTTTCTCATACCTAGCAGACTGCACAGCTAACTCAGCAACAAACAACCAAGTTATAGCAACATCTTTCAAGCTGTTGGCATATAGTGAAAATTCTGCCTGAGGATTAATGAATGAATAGTCTATCATCATCACAGAATTGTACAGGACTTCTTTTACAAGAACTTGATTTTCAGAACCCTACAGTAAAACAAGCAGTTAGTCGTTGAATGTAATAGTAAAAATTAGAAACAAGTAATATACATCACACATTTATTGAAGGTAAAAGGAATAAAGTCATTTCCATAGAACTAGGAGCTGAAATTACCAACAGAAGAAGGGTGCCCAGTATTGGATTCAATGACCGTGAAGACTATGGCAATGAATTATTAATGTAGCTAACCAAGCAGTAACCCCTTTTCACAGACATTATACTGAAAATAAAAAACTAGTGAACCATTCATGAATAATCGGTTATGTAAAGAATGTTACTGGTAAGGTTGAGTTTTAAATTTCCAAAATGTAACTCAGTTTTCCAACAATAATCAATACTTCAACTCCTGGTCTTTCATCACTTATTTTATAAAGAATAAATTTGAGCACTAAAAAATATGTATTGCATACTAAAAAACAGTGCCCTTTAGATTTTCTTGCATGCTAACCTGAGTAACCTCTATAGATGGCAGTGACGTCAAGACATGACTAGCCTCCATTAAACATATGCCATGCAGGGTAATTGGGCTTGTAGTTATTTGAAGTTAGTCTATTTAGTTTTGAGATCCAACAAAGTTTTCTGGAGAAAAAGGTGCTTTTTTTCTAAGAGGAAAATTAAGATCAAGGAAAATTAAAGCAAAAGAGACACGGTACTGACCAGTAGAGAGGTCACTGGGAAACCTGGCTCCAACATCATCCTGAAAAGGGTATCTGAATGGAGACCAATCAGCAATCAGGAAGAACAGAAATGAAAACTGTAATGAGGTCACCCCAAAAAGCACAACGATTGGACATTTGTCAAGCTGAGAAATAAACAAATACGGGTAAAAAGAGATTGAACTAAGACAATTAACAAACACTTGTATCAAGTGATCTTATTGGTTTGGCTACAGGAGAAAACTATAATCAAACGTAACTGCGTTTCATCCAGACCCAGCTTCCTAAAATGGTGAAGAAACAACACTCAAACTTCAAAGTTTATAGAACACAATTAGAAGAAGGCATTTACGAAGTAAGATTAAGAAACAAAAAAAAAGTATTTTTTCTGCAGAAAATAAAAATATATTTTAAAGAAAATAAAGGGCATCTCATTAATGTTTTTTGTTAAACACTTCTTAATATCTTATCACTTAAATAAACACATTACATGTTTTTTAAGAATAAAACATAATGCTTTTGCTTCTGTTTGATCAAGTTTCTCCATAAACTCGTTGTTGGAGAGAAAAAGAAAAAGAAAAAAAGAAATTAGTTTATACATGAATTAATTTGTAGATATCCTCTCATATAATTTCCTTTTTTTTTTCAGCGGACTAATTTTAACTTGCTAAAAAGTCAACAAAAAAATATTCTCCTCTGGCTCTTAATGATGTCAGAATAAGCGAGAATATAAATGTAGTGCCAAAAAAGAAACAGGCACAGGGTAAAATTTGGTTAAGTCAGAGTTTAAGTGTGATTAGGCATATAATTATATAATTCTGCTTTCCTAATATAAAAATATTCAAGAAATGAAACCCACGCCTAGTTCTGACAACATATCAGTGGATAAAATTCATAATGGGTATTTTATGGGTTTTTCTTTCTTATTATAAATGGATGGTCGAATATCATGGTACCCACTTCCCATAAAATTAGCTAAATACTCAAGATAATTAAATTAATAGGTTCCTTAAAAATTTAAATTAATAAGATATTTTCAATGGAACTTATATTTTATTTTGAATTATTTAAAATTAAATCTGGTCAAATGAAGTGATTGAAGAAAAAAATATAAATAGAAAATTTTCTAATTTTGTTTGATCATGTCAATTTACTTGTTTGTTTTGATACATTCATTTTAAAGAGACGAGTTTTATTTAATTTTAAATTATTAGAATTAAACTAAAGAAAAGTGTGCTCAGAAAGAAACAAAGGTCTTACCCAGAAAGCGAAAACTCCGAAACCCTGTTATGGTCTGAACCGCTGAAGCCAGCAAATTCTTCTCCAGCTCCGCTCTGCTAAGTCCTTTCTCAAACGCCAAACACAGCTTCAACAAAAGCGCTTCGCACATAACAACTCCCGCCAAAACCCCAACCTCGCAACCCCTCACAATCCCCTTCCGAAATTCCTCACTCACAAGAGGGAAAAACCCTTCCACACCGCAGTCTCCAAAAACCCCACCACCGCCACCGTCCACCATCCACACCTTGATCAAATCCTCGAACTCCACAACCGCCACATCGCCGTCGCAAACCTCCTTCCCGCAGAAAATGCTGCAGTAGTTCACAACGCCTTCCACCAGCTCCTCCACCTCGCTCCGAAACTCCCCGCGCCGAAGCGCCATGCGGTGCAGAACAAACACCAACGGCGCGAGCGCAGCGATCCGCTTCGTGGAGCCGCACGAACCGGAACACGAAACGAGCAGCTGGAACAGGTCCCTGGCGCTTCTTGAAGGGTCGCGCGCGGCGTGAAATTCGAGCGCAGCGTAGAACCAGAGGACTGGAATGGGAGGGTTGGGGGCAGCGTGGAGCATGCGGGAGAAGATGGAGGTGAAGTCGGAGAAGTTGGTGACGCCTCTGCGGCGTTCGGCGAAGAAGCGGTTGATGGATTCCTTTAGCATGGTTTCGTAAGGGTTAGAATTAGGGTTAGGGTTCATGATTGTGGGGAATTTCTTTGGGTGTGAAGGGGAAGAGTGAAGGTGAAGGGAATGAAGGGAATTTGAAGGGAGAAAGAGGAACCCTAGGTTTTGTGGAAGGTGCAGGGAAAACGGGAGGGAAAGGAATATGCACTTTGTTAACGGGCAACTTTTTTGAATTTCCTTTTCTACTCAATTATATTTGTTTATTACTTTCATTTTTATTTTATAATTAACTTAATAAATGCTATGCTTTGTTTTTCTCAGTCCATTTCTTAACTTGTCTTATATAAGTATAATAACTATTTTTATTTTTCTGAAATATTTACTTTTTCGTTATTTTCTTTATTTATTTTTGTTTTGTTAAAAAAATGGATAGACATTAATTTGAGAATAAAGAGAAGAAGAGTAAGGAAAGAATTAAAATTTTTATATTTAATTATTTATACGAGTGATGTATTATAGTTATAAATCTAACTTTATATTTATTCAATTAAGTAACTAGGTATAATAGTAATAAGTTTAAAGAGAAGTTCTCTATAAAATGAGTCAATGTTAAATTTAAAGAATTTCAATTTGAAAGTGAGTCATCTTTCTTCTTCTTATATAAAATTAATTTAAAAAATAGAAAGCTAACTAAGTTGGATCCTTTGATTTATTTTTTATTAGGGCCTTAAAAGTGATTTATTTAGAAGTTTATTTTATTGATTTATACTTTAATTAAAAGATAATTTTTATTAGGGTTCTTTATCTTTCATGTAATGAATATTCTATATTTTTTTCTCCTTTATTAATCTTTCTGAGAATAAATAAATAAACTTTCTCATAAAATTAAAATAATTTTACAACTTAACCTTAAGAAAACTTTTTCTTGACATTCTAGAAGTAACTAACCATATAAAATATTTTCCAATGCAAAATGCTTTCAGGAGATTATATATATTTATTTTTAAATTCATAAAGAATTATATGAAAATGCAACAATTGTGTATGATTTTTCTTTATTGAAACCCATGTATGGTTATTTTAGTAAAATGTTTTGGTGATGTGTAGCAATCAGCACCAAAACTACAAACAAGGAAGGTTTGTTACAAAATTGGTTCAACCATGATCCTAAAATGGCGACCACACTGCAACATCGATTGTCCCAAGAAGAAACAGAGAGTTTACGTGAACAATACCATTCATTCCTCCAAAACAAACCACAGAGGAAAAAAAAAACAAACCAAAGTGCATGTTGTGTCGTGCTCGTGTCTCCATGGCTCTCATCACTCGAACCGGAACCACGTGGCGCCTCCCTCAGCGGCTAGCTTCGGCGTCGCTCCTCCACAGCAGCTCCTCCGACGCGGTGGCTCCGACGAGTTATTGTGCGTCGCCACCGACGGCGAAGTCCTCCCCCGTGGGCTTGTCGAAGCCCGCGGAGTTCGTGATCTCCAAGGTGGACAACCTCATGAACTGGGCCCGCGTGGGGTCCATCTGGCCCATGACGTTTGGGCTGGCCTGCTGCGCCGTGGAGATGATGCACACGGGAGCGGCCCGTTACGATCTGGACCGCTTCGGAATCATCTTCAGGCCCAGCCCACGCCAGTCCGATTGCATGATCGTTGCTGGCACCCTCACCAACAAGATGGCCCCTGCCCTTCGCAAGTTAGTTTTCTCCTTCTTTCCATCCTACCATTACATTTTCCTTATTTTATTCAAGTATTCACTATCTCATAAAATTCTATCTACTATTTAAAACTATCACAATTACAAGGTGGATTTTAAGTCTAATTCAACCTCATAAAATCAGGTTTATAGGATGAGGTTTGAGCACATTTATATACAATGAAATATTCACATTTTTAGTCGATGTAGAATTTCCAACACATTCTTCACGCCAAAGGTGATAGCTTGTGCAAGGACAACATATTATGGTTAATTCGATAGGCCCAACAAGTCTAGAATAGACTTTTTAAATGGTTCTAATATCATGTTACGAACTGGACCTTAACTCAATCTTATAAAATCCAGTTGATAAGGTGAGGTTTGCATTCACTTACATACAATGAAATATTTTCATCTCTAATCTGGGATCTCCAACAAAAACATTTTTATTTTAATTTAAATATCTACTATTTAGTTTAAATATTTTTCTCCTTTAAAAATAGGCTATGTTGAAAATTTATTCTTACTTCATAACGCGTTATATTATTATTCTAACCATATTCTTTTTATATTTTAATATAAACTACTAATACATATTATTATATTATTAAAATGGGTAGTAAAGTGAAAGTATTTGTTTTTATATGATGTGAAAGTAAACCTTTTGGTTGTGTTTGTGAATGAGAGGAGGTTGAAAAAAAAAAAAAAATTATGGGTAACTTGAAAATGAAGGATAGTTAAAAAATTTTGAGTGTTTACTAGAACAATAATTTTTTTTTTTTTTGTAAGTTATAACCTACTAAAATTTGATGACAAAAAGATTAATTTTTTATTGTGAATATTACCTTATTATGTGATATTCGAGTTTGAGAGAGTGATGCTAACATGAGATGAACCTGTTTGATGGTAAAAATGATTAGGGTTTATGATCAAATGCCAGAACCAAGGTGGGTGATATCAATGGGAAGCTGTGCTAATGGAGGTGGATATTATCACTATTCATACTCAGTTGTTAGAGGATGTGACAGGATTGTTCCTGTTGACATTTATCTTCCTGGTTGTCCTCCAACTGCTGAAGCTTTACTCTATGGCCTCCTTCAGCTCCAGAAGAAGATCAACAGGCGCAAGGACTTCCTCTGGTGGTGGACAAAGTGAACACTTATTCACTCACCATTCCAACTCAACCAAACTCTTCTTCTTCCATGGCTTCTCTGCATGCTATCTTTAAGCTACACCATATGCTGTAATAATCACTGTTTTTCCTATTCTTTCAAATGCATCTTTGGTCTGATCTAAAGCTGAAGTTTTAGTTATATGTAGCAGTTTTTTTATTTTTGTTTTCAGCAACTTTCTAGTTGCTTGTTGGTACATTGGAATATTTTATGTACTTGCCCTCAAAATATAGAATGTTGAACACCAGATATCCTTTAATATTTGCTTAGTGGATTCAAATTAATAGTTTCACACTCAAAATTTAAGATACAAAATAAGTGATTCAAATCTTATAATACATGTTTGTCTATTTGGTTTTGTTCATTGTGATTTGTGTTCAGTGTTATCTTTACTGAGTAAATCATAACTGTAATCCCTACTGTAAGATTTAGATTAGTATTTAATGTCTATTATGGTTTGTACCTCTATTTTAAAACTATATGTGAAACTGAAAGTAATTTAATGTCAGATTATGATTGTGTGAGGTCATGATAATATGCTCTTTTTTTTTATATTAACATGTAAAATGAAATTCGAGACAGACAATTATATAGTTTAAAATTCACATTGGTAAAAAAAAAATAGAACATATATATATATATATTTAACATAAATTTTTGCTTATTAATCTATTTTAAACTTTTTAAGAATTTTGCTGTCAATGTGATATTAAGATCTTCGTTTGGTAATGTTTCATTTTTTAAATACATGTATTGATTATATATATATACTTTTTATTGTATAAAACCAAAAATATTAAATAAATGTAACTACTGTTCGCAATGTGAAAATAATCAATTTAGTTAATTCAAATATAAAACAAGTGTTTTGTTAAATGATTTTTAAAAATAAATAATATTAAAAAGCAGATTAGGAGTGAGTGTTCGTGTAAGCTTGAAAATAAAGTATTTATGAAAAACATATCATAGATAAGTGATTCTTACAAAAATATATTTTTTATTTAGTTTCAACTAAAAAATACTTTTTAATTAAAAATGTATCTCCATACTTCCCTACTTTTAGAAATAGCTTCGCAACAACTTATTATTTCCTACTTCTTCTTCATTCAAAGTTTAAACAAAACTATTAACAAATTAAGATACTTGATAATCAAATATTATAAAAAATAAATATTAAATAAAAATTAACTTTAAAAAAATAAAATAATAATTAATACAATGACTAAATTAAAAATAGTTTTAAAAACTAAAAAAATTATTAATTTTTAAATTAATTTCTACTATTATTAAATAATTTTTAAATTAATATATAATTAGTTAACAAATTTTTTTTATCTAAATTTATAATTTAAATAATTATAATTGTAAAACTGATCCTATTATTACAAAAAGGTTTATTCCGTATATCTGTTATCATAATGCATGTTGATTGGGAAGCTGAAACGAAAAGGCAAGTTGGTGGCCAAACATCTTCCAGTTTCCAACACTATATATATCCAATCCAAACACGGTGTTAAGAAAAAACTCTTCTTCTTCATCTTCTCTTTTCTCCAAAAATGGCTGATGAACACTCAGAGGACAGTGGCATCAAGGTCGTCAAACTTAAAGGAGACGAGAAAGAAGAAGAAGAAGAAGAAACGTTGAACGAGCACAACCCCACCAAACACTTCATAGACTTTGTCAGCTTAAACTTCTTATCCGAAGAAGACGAGCGTTATCTACGCAAGTTCTTCGCGAAGCACCCTGACGCGTATTTTGTCGACGAAGCATTTTCCTTCAAGACGCAGGGTTTCGCCTATGGTCGTTTTGCCGATCTCCTGCGATTTCTCTATGAGCCCGCAATGTTGAAACTCTTGGGCTCAAAACGTTCTGAGCTTTCGGCGCACTTGCATGATCTTCGCCACTTCTCCTTCAAGGACAAGTGGTTGGATACTGTCGAACGCCTTTTGTTCCCTTGCATTCTTTCTCCTTTTGACATTTCTCATCGCTCGCTGAGAAAATTTTTGGACTCTGAAGCTCGTTTGAGAGAGGACATCGAGATCCTCTCTTCCAAGGTTGATTCTTTGTCCTACCGTAAGGAATTGCTTGAAATTGAGCTCGCCAAGGTTCGGGAGAAGAAGCATGCAGTGTTGAAATCCATTTATGATTTACGAGTTTTTTTAACTTTTTAGTTTTGATGTTTTCTGTTTGTTTTTGCTATGATTATCTTTTAGGATTAATGAATACGAGCGTGTGTTGTTTTTAGTGTTTCAAGTTTTGTTTTCACGCCATTTTTTGAAGATTTATTAATGCTATTGAACTGGGTTTATGTTTTGCTTGATATAGATGTCTGCGTTTTCCCAATTTGGAAATTCATTTAGATATGTGTATGATTTAGGGTTTGTGGCTGGTACTTTAAGTTTTAGATTTTAGAATTAAGATTTAGGGTTTAAGTATAATTCACAGGTTTATTTCAATAAAAATTTGAATTACATTTTTTTTTAATTATAATTATCGTTATAAAATACAATATCAGTTATATAGTTAATAAGAAATAAAAATAGTTAGAGAAAGTAAAAATTAAATGTAGAAATAAATGGAAAAAAAAAATGTAAAAGATTACCCAAAGATCATGACAAACGGATAGATCATTAAACGTAAATTCTACAGAATTCTAAACATAAACCTTTAATAAAGGTAGTTTAATTTAAATATATAATATATTTATTATATAAATTTAATATAAAAGAATTAAAAATAATAATAATAAGTAATACATTTAACACACCGTATGAAACCTTTCAGTTTTCAGTTTCTAATGAAAATCAAACATATGGTTCGTTAATGACTAATAATAACAAAAGAAATATAATACAATAAAATCATTAATATATTGTAAAAGGATAATTGATGTAAAAATATTTAAAAATAACTAACTGTTTTTTTAATTATAATATTAGAATATACTTCAATAATTGAAAAAAAAATGAAGAGATATGATACTTTTGGTAAGTCAATAAATTAACATTAACATGTAATTGTAAGAATCTTTTTAGTTTCTTAAACATTGAATTCGAAAATGAATAATAATAACTCAATACAATTATCATTTAATCATTCACAATTTTTTTTCAATTTCTAATAAAATCAAGCAAACATTTCATAAATGAGTAATGAAATACCGTAAAAATATTAAATATTGTAAAAAGATAATTAATTCAAAATATTTTAAAAATGCTATTGTTTTTTAAATTTAAATAGTGGAACAATTATCGATGCTTGATTAATAGTGAATATATTTGACATTTGGGAAGTTGGGCAACTCATCAATTTTGGCAACTCTTAAGTTTTCAATAAAATCAAATACAGAAATCAAATACACAGTACATAAATAAATAATAATAATAATTAAAACCATTATCCAGCAATTCAATAATGTAAGAAGGTAACTGAAGTAAAATATTTTAAAATAAATAAATATTTTTTCAAATTCGAATATTGGAACAAACCTAAACTATTTTTTCTTATTGTAATTAACTTAATAAATTATGATTTAGTACAGTATACAACTTTTTAATTTTTAATAAAATCAAGAAAATATTCGTAAATGAGTAATAATAAAAAAAATAAAATAAAACATGATGTAATAAAAAAATTAAAATGGTAATTGATGTAAAAATATTTAAAAATATTGGAACACACCTCAATAATTGAAGAGAGAGTGAATATATATGACATTTTAATAATAATTTGAAAAATTGATACGGTAAAATAATTAAATATTGCAAAGGAATAATTAACATACCTTAATCCAAATAACTTCTTAATGATTGGAAGGAGATTAATAGAGATGAAATTTTAGTAGCCCACTAAATTATCATTTAACTTAATAGTGTAATTTTTTTTTTAAATTTCTAACAAAATAAAACATTCAATTCTTAAATGAGTGATGATAATAATAATTAAAAAAAACACATACAACACAATAACCATGATGAGAACTTAGTAAATTATCATTTAACATACTACATGAAACTTGTTTGTTTCCGATCAAACCACACATAATTTGTGAATGAGTAATAATAATAAAAATAATTAAAAACATAAGATAAAAAATAATTAAATTCGTGAAAGAAAGTGAATAAATTTGACCTTATGAAGTAAATTATCATTTAACACTACATGAAACTTTTCTGTTTCCAATCAAACCAAAGGCATAATTCGTAAATGAGTAATAATAATAAAAATAATTAAAAACATAGGATACAAAACAACTAAATACTTTAAAATGATAATTGACGCACAAATATTTCAAAATAAATTAACTATTTTTAATTCAAATATTGAATCATATCTCAATAATAATTTAAAGAGAGTGAATTGATGTGACACTTGGATATCTTAGCAAATTATCATTTAAACTCTAAGAAACTTTTCAATTTGTAATAAAACCAAACTCACAATTCATACTTGAGTAATAATAATAATTGAAAAACATGATACAATAAAATAATTTAATATTATAAAAAAATAATTAATGCAAAATATTTAAAATAAGTTTATCATTTTTTAAATTTAAATATTAAAACATACCTCCTTATTTTAAAGAGAGTGAACATGTTTAACCTTTTAGTAACATAATAAATTAGGATTTAACATTGTAGGAATATTTTCACTTTCTAATAAACTTTTTAAGAATTTTGTTGTCAATATGATATTAAGATCTTCATTTGATAATGTTTTTTTTTTAAAATACATGTATATATATATATATATATATACTTTTTATTATATAAAACCAAAAATATTAAATAAATGTAACTACTGTTCGCAGTGTGAAAATAATTAATTAATTAAATTCAAATATAAAACAAGTGTTTTTGAAATGAATTGTAAAAATAAATACTTACTTAAAAAGCAGCTTAGGAGTGAGTTAGTTTAAGCTTGAAAATAAAGTGTTTATGAAAAACATACTAGAGATAAGATTCTTACAAAAATAATTTTTTTATTTAGTTTTAACTAAAAATAAATAAAATAAAAAATGCATCTCCATAGCTTAGCTGCAACTTATTTCTTACTTCTCCTTCTTTCAACTTTAAACAAACTACTATTAACAAACAATCTTATTGATAATATATTATTATTTAATTTAAAAATTTCTTTTATATTAACTTTTATTAGAAAAACATAATATTTTATTATTAAAAAGGGTTATAAAATGGAAGTTTTAGAAAAATTAGTGTAAAATATATATTTTTTAATTGTAATCAAACACTCAAGATTTGCTTCATATGAAAAAACAAAAACTATAATTGTTTAGGAAAATGATGTATGTAACTCTTAAAGTGATGGAAGATGATTTTATAAAAAAATTGATTTCTAAATGTATCATTTACCTAATGCTTTTATTGCATAAACAATTTTTTAAATAAACACATAAAAGTGATCCAATAAAATAAAAGAATTATAATTACATGTAGGTTTACTCCGTACGTGTCTCTCTCATCATAATGCATGTTGATTGAGAAGCTCAAACGAAAAGGCAAGTTGGTGTCGAAACATCTTCCAACTTCCAACACTATATATATATATATATATATATATATATATATATATATATATATATATATATATATATGTGAAATCAGAACTGAAAGGCTAGATAAATGAAGAAAAAGTGGTGTATTTTATTTCTACAGGCTAACCATTTATAGTTAAAAAAAATAACTAACCACGTTTTACAAGCCTACAACGTGGTAATTGGAATAATAACAAACTCTCCTAACAATTAGTTATTCTTTAAGCCTAGGATTATTCTACTGATAAGTCCTAACTCAAATACAATAAATATTCAAACATTCCCTCCCTTAAGCTGATGCATATGCATTTAGCTTACTTTTGTCACTCCAAGCATCCCACGTAGCTTTTCAAATTGCTCCAATTTTATTGGTTTGGTCATGATGTCTACAATTTGGTTTTGAGAGCTACAGTGGCTTAACTCAACTACTCCTTCATTGACCAAATCTCTAAGGAAATGGAATCTCACATCTATATGCTTACTTTTCTCGTGAAATACTGGATTTTTGGACAGTTGTATAGTTGAACTATTATCACAAATAATCACAGTACTTGAATTCTCTTTAATTCCAAGCTTCTCAACAACTCTCCTGAGCCAGACACAGTGACAGGCACACAATGAAGCTGCTATATATTCTGCTCCGTAGTAGAGAGAGCAACTACTGATTGTTTCTTTGAAGACCAAGAGACAACTCTAGAACCCATCATAATCACATACCCAGAGGTACTTCTCCGATCATCCAAGTCACCAGCATAATCGCTATCTGTGAATGCTACGAGTTTCAGGTTGCGCTCTTCCTTTCTGTAAAAAATCCAAAAACCAGTGGTACCTTTTAAGTACCTCAAAATCCTCTTTGCTGCAAGCCAATGAGACATTGTAGGGCTGGACATAAACCTGCTTAATAAAATCACAACATACATCAAGTCAGGTCTAGTCACAGTTAAATACATCAAGCTTTCGACCACCTACTTGAAAAGAGTTTCGTCAACTCTAACTCCTTCATCATTTTTGGACAACCTTGTACCAGGCACTATTGGATTTTTTACAACATTAGCATTCTTCATTTCGAACCTTTCTAATACTTCTTGAGCATACCTTTTCTGACAAATAAAAATTCCATCTGCACATTGTTTAACTTCTATCTCGAGAAAGTATTTCATTTTCCCCAAATCAGACATGTCAAACTCATGCATCATTGAACTTCTAAATTCATCAAACAAGTTTCCATCATTTCCAGTATAGATTAAGTCATCAACATAAAGACTCA
>Ga0123342_1006816_pt1 | contig 15586 bp, 9 predicted proteins | sample Turbeawhitnodule_FD_89960 | JGI IMG/M metagenome (GOLD analysis project Ga0123342, IMG submission 89960) | Root nodule microbial communities of legume samples collected from Mexico - Turtle bean Mexico white nodule | ecosystem: Host-associated > Plants > Roots > Nodule | place: Mexico: Nepantla... | reverse complement strand
AAGAATCTATGGGCAGAGTGTACATGTTCAGAATTCAGCCCTTCTTCTTCTTTGATGATTTCATAATATTCTGAAAATAAGAATTCATACGTATCTTGATCTTTGAAATCTACCAATTCCTGTCCATAAAAAAACATGAAAAAATCAAATGATATAAATTCAATATTCTTCATTTTGACCACCCAAACTTCACCCATAATTCAAGCTACCTACACCTTTAAGAGCCACTAGACCAGATGCGGCCATAATCCACAAATTGTTTTCAAAACATTTTGATAAGAATTAATGTATCAATAAAAGTTACGGATTCTGTACACTAAGCTCACTCATGCACCTCACTAATACCAACTCTCTTTTGCGAACTCCTGCTTCTGCTCTATCGGTGTATTACATAATTGATAGACCATGCATTTGGCAGTGTTGTGTATTTCATTCCAAATACCTGCAAACCAATCCATTCAACAGCAGAATTCTTTCCATCTAGAGTTTTAATAAAAAGATGTTAAATCATGTTGCCAGAATTCAAATAATCATATGAAAATTTTAAATACAAAGTTGGTCAAATAGCAATAGTATTACTAATTTAGTCTTATATTACAGGATCCAAAATAAAAACAAACAGAAAGAGCCACAAAAATAACCCTCAGCTATTCAGTTAACATGATTGACAATCATGGCACTCTTGTAAGACTGAGTCGCTTCAAACCTCAGGATCAAATAATCTCCAGTCTCGATGATAGTTGAATGATGGTTCACGGGAAAATATCATGTTTGCAGGGACTCTAACAATCCATAAGACCAAAGAGCTAACTATAAAAAAACAGAGGCCACAGAAGATCTTATGTCCCAGGGCCAAAGACATGAAAATAAAAGATGTTCTGTTATACCCTGCAGCATAGAAAAACTAATGGAAGTTCAACTCAAGGTCAGTAGTTAGATTTTCGTGAAAGCAACTTCATAAGTTAATTAATTTATTTCTTCGATGTATTAACCTCATTTGTGTTAATTTTACTTCTGAAGTAGATTTTATAATAAGATGATCAACAAGCAACTATCAATTCACATTTTTTTCTGTAATCTAAACAATCACAACGGCGGTTTGAGTTTCTAGCTGCAGTCGCGGAATTTATAACAAATTCATGAAAATACATATAAGCACCTGAATTCAGCTCTAGTATTAACAACATTCACCAAGGTTAACCAGTAGTAAAGAGGCAATTAAATTTAGATCCCTACAAATTTTAACCGAAAAGTCTTCAATCCTATAACAATTAACAAACTTTGGTTGTCTATGAATTGCACTAACCTTGCAGCTCTTGCTCGTGATAAGGAAATTGAAGTCTGGCTATGTACCCGCATGCCATCCACCTGTTTGGGGTAAACAAAATGGAATTTGAGGTATGCTGACCAATAAGTATCATCTTCAAAGATATAGTGTCATTGGACCTCGTCTTAATCCCATAAAGAAAAGCCTCGTTCTCTTGTTACCCTTCTGGTCTCAGGTTGGCGAAGAAAAAAAATTTCCCTATCAAATTTACTGGGTATGTCCTTCACTATATTTTTAAGACTATTATTTTCAATTTGAATAGGTTCTAAATCTGTCACCTGGTCTTCCTTTGCCTGTTTCCCAGAAACCCATGCCTGAAGCATTTCTTCTGTCTTTGGTTCAGGAAGGAGGCCTTTCTCTTGCATCTCTGCATAATATCTGTATAGAACAATGTACGATGGTGTCCACAGGAATGGCGGGTTCTATTTTGTATAGAACGAAAATGTTTCTCAACAACCAAAGACGAAAATGCGTCATTATACAACCCTAAAAAACTCCATACTCGCAGTTCAATGAAAAAAGAAATGGAGACGTAAACAAAACCAAATCTTTACAAATTCTAATCTCACACCCAAAAGCGAAACTCCAAACCCAAATCGCAAATGCAGATACAAAATTCAAAAACCACGAATGGAAGACAAACCCGAATACTCAATGCCAAAAATATTAGCAAAATTCGATGAAATTTCTCCAAAATTTCCAACTCCGCAACTGAAACCCACATTCAAATTAAATATTTTTTCTTTTCCACGTCAGTAGATTGTAAAATGGCGCAACCTAATCTTTGGTTTTAACATATCACGACACTTCCCGATTTAAAGATTTGGTCTCGTTTTTTCTCCATTTCTTGTTTCATTGAACTGTGAGTATCGATTTTGGGAGGGGGGTTCGAATCGCAAATCCAGAAACAAAAATTCGAGGGCAATACCCAATGCCAAAAATATTAGCAAAAATTTCCACCTCCCCAACTGGGATCCACATTGGTTTTAACATATCACGACACTTCCCGATTTAAAGATTTGGTCTCCATTTCTTGTTTCATTGAACTGTGAGTATCGATTTGGGGGGGGGCGGGTCGAATCGCAAATCCAGAAACAAAAATCCGAAATCGAGGGAAATACCCAATGCCAAAAATATTAGCAAAAATTTCCACAAAATTTCCACCTCCCCAACTGGGATCCACATTCCAATTGAATACTTTTTTCCCACGTTGACTGTAAAGTGGCGCAACCTAATCTTTGGTTGTTAATATATCACAATCGAACAAAATGAAGAAAGTTAAGAACAAGCAAACTTGGTGAGAGAAATCAAGAAACTAAATTGATGGGAAGTTGTTGAAGATAGAAGACATGCCACTCAATGGATCAGCCACAACTACAAGTTGATGATGATCAACTGTGAGGATGGTGATGAAGAAGAGGGAGGAGAAGTCAACTCAAGAGAGTCACATTCCAATGACGATGACCCACTTGAAATTTTTCAGAGGATGATGTCGAAGAGTAAGAAGAAGACCCAACGACAAGAACATCATCATGGTACACATGAACTGGTCCTGTCTTTTGGGCTTGGGCCATTTATCTGCAGTGCTTTGTGTCTTGTGTTCTTGATCACACAAAATTTGACTAGGTAGCACTTTGTGACTTTAATCACACCCACAAACACATAATATATATATATATATATATATATATATATATATATATACCATACCTTTTTATCTGAGAGAACTATAAGTATAATCAAGTAATTAACTTGATTAGTTTTGATTGATGCTGTTACGAAAGATTTGATTTCAATGATAATTACATTTAATGATAGTTTTGATTGATGCTGTTACGAAAGATTTGATTTCAATGATAATTACATTTAATGATATTACTCTTAATTCAGTAGATTTACTATTTGGAGAATTATTTGATAAATTTGATTTTTGAAAGTAAATAAAATGCTCTTAAGAAAGTAAAGTGAGGTTGATTACAAAAATTAGTGATTCAAAATTGAGATATTGATACAAATAATAAATTAAAAATTATCCTAATCTTTAATTCTTTTTCAATTAATAATCATTATTTATTATTGTAAACAACTTCAACCAGAAAAATGAATTGCACTGTAATTAATAATTATATGAGAAAATCATCATTGTATATAATTCTTAATCTTGATTGATTTAGATATAAATATATATAGAATTGAAATATATTATTATCCAATCATGATATATATAAAAAAAATAGTTTTTTTTGTGAGTCTTGCTTTAATTTGATTTATGGATTTTCCATAGCTCTACTTATTTTCTCTCTCAGCTTATTTTACAATCTCTATTATATCATGTTGACAGCATATAGATTTCATTATTTGATAACCAATTGATTAAGGTAAGAAGGATTTCTCTGACAAAATCTTGTTTGAACATATTTGGAAATCATTTGAACCAAGAAAAATGTGTAGGTATTCATTACCTTCTCTAGCATACAATGTTTGTTTCAACATTTATAACATCAAATTGTTTATAGGAATAGAGATCAATTATGCTAGAAAAAGGAAGATGGGTCTGATAGGATTAGATCATTCATGTGGATTTGGAAAAAAAAAAAAAAAAAACCTGTTCATGCATGCTATGAAGTGTTCCTTTATGTCTTGAAATTAGGTGTGATAAAAAGACATATTTCATTGGAATTATTCTCAGTGTTTAGTACATACTTCTTGGATCTTTTACCTTATCTTGTAATGTATGTTATATAGTATACACACTGATGTTCAATACAGCATAATTTCCTTATGTTGTCTTTTATGCTTTGTAGGTTATATAGTATACACACTAATGCTAAATACTGCATAATTTCTTTAAACTATCTTATGAATCTGAAGGAATGAATTTAAGATAATTTAAGAAAAAGTGTGAAAAAAAAAATTATTTGGATAAGTTACATAAAATATTAATAACAATTTTAATAGTATCAAATAATAATTTTAGTATTATGACTAAAAATATTATTATGATATTATCTACATATATTAATACTAATATTATTTTTATTATTGATCTTATTATTACTAATATTATTTTTATTATTATTATGTTATTTATTATTTTTTTGGTATGTAAGAGTAAAGTAATTTTGACCGCAAAAAGTCGTAATTTTGGCATTGGTAATATATGTATCTAACGGTTTCCCGTCTTAAATATATCAAAATTATGTATGAAATTTATCTACAATTTTTTCCTGTGAAAGTACTTCACTAATAGCTACAGAAAAATGTATAAATAAATAAATTTATTTTACTTACATATTTTAATCTTATATAAGTCCTATTTATCTAAGAATTTAAAATTATAAATAACTATTAATAGATAATAAAAAATTTGTAGTGTGTTAATAGAAAACGTGAAATATAAGAAAAAATCAAATATTACAATCAAGTTTTCTCTTTAAGAAGTGTTTTAACCACAATTTTTTGACAAGTCAATTATCATATTTAAAATATTGTCATTTTTGGAGTTGAAATTTAACCTTATAGTTTTATTCTTAAAAGATATTCGAGTAAGGAAAAAAGGTGTTTGTAAACTACCATTGACTTCAACTTCTAAGTGATATGAAACTATTAGACATAACGAAACAATTTTACGATCTCAAGTCCATTGAGATAACATTGTTTGTTTGTTTTTTTTCTGATTAGTGAAATAGTATCGATAAAATCAATTACCATATTTGAGATATAGTTCATTTTGTTGAAATACTCTCTACTATAATTAAAAGTTTGTGTTGAATCCATACATGATCATCAATTAAATTTGATGTACTTATATTAAATTCTTTAATTAGAAAATAAAAAAATATATGAATAAATAAAACGTACAAGGGCTACCAATAATATTACATGACTTTTGCATCATATCATATGATAAGGTACTTTATACTTAACTTACTTTATATTTTAATCTTATATAAGTCCTAATTTATCTAAGAATTTAAAATTGTAAATAATTATTAATAGATAATAACAAATTTGTGAGTATTAATAGAAAACGTGAAATGTAAGAGAAATTGAAATGTTATAACGATCACGCCTTGTAAGTAAACGTGCGCCGTAGCCTTTATGTTTTTGCCTTTTCTCCATCTCAACAAACCCATCATTGATTCCCTTATCCTTTTTATATCCTTCCTTATCAATATAATTTTTGATTTATTTATGATTAAAAAAAAAAAAAAAACTATGGAAGGATAGAAAATTTTCTCTAAAGTCGAAGCATTTACATGCATCTAGATTATTAAAACATAACAAATTGTCACTCAAGAAATGTATCTTTATAATTCCCAAAGAACATTGTATAATTATTTTTATTTCGTATCTAATTATTTAATATTTTAAAGTCTACTACTTTTGTAAACCGTGAAAGAATATTAATATTTTTTTTTTAAGTTTTCTTTTTAAGAAGTGTTTTGATCTCAATAATTAGTAGCAAAAAATTTGTTATTAATTGGACACCAATTTATAAATCATTTAATAATAGAAATCAATTTAGAAATCAAAATTTTGTTAGTCTCTAAAATGATATCTAATTTAGTCACTATAGTAATTAATTATTTTTTATTTCTAAAAATTAATTTTTATTTGATGATTTTTTTTTAGTGGTACACTCCATCACGTAAGATGAAATTGTGGTTGAATGAAATTTTGATATGGATGAAGGTTGAAGAATGATGTTTATCAACTAAATTTCAAGATTTGAGTGTTTTATTATACTTAGATAGATTTGTAGATATACTAGGGTTACGAGTAGTAATATATTTTGGGAGAAATTATAATTTTTTCTTCTTAAAAATTATACGTTAAATAATAAAATATTTTGCATGTTTTATGAACGTAGGTGTTATAATGTATCAAACTATATTAAATTTGATGGAGTGTTTTATTTGTTTATATAGGAATACTTGTAATTTTTTTTAATTGCTTGATATAATTATGTATAAAATTAATATTATTTTTCTAGATTTTTTTAAGAGATGAAAATAATTGTGTTTTTTAATACTAATTTCTACATATTTTTTAACAAAAACTAAAAAATACAATATTTCCATTAAATTAATTAAAAGATTAAAAACATATTTAGATATAATAAAAATCACACAATTATTCCAATATTAAATATAAACATCTCTTTTAAAGATATCTTAATTTACTGTGTGTTATTGAAAGACTATCTTTTTCTAGTTTTACTTCACTCCAATTACTAATTAACTAATGTCAAAATAAATGATAAATTTTCTCTTTAAAATTGTATTTTGTTATGATGTAAAAAAACTCAAATGACACTTATCCACATAACACATTCATAACAGTCTATTTTATGATGATCATGGTACTAGTAACAGAGACATTAATGTTCGGTTGAAGTAGTACATGCTGAATGATACAGAAATAATACATTTGTGTGCACATTAAGTGTGGATGTTGACAAATATGTTGATTAAGATTTCTCTATTTATTTAATTACTCATTTCATAATCCCACAACACTGCCACAATCAGTTTTCATATTCAAATATAGTTTTTTTGGTAAATTATGTTATGCAATATTTTAGTTAAGCATGGCAAAAAAAGTTTTCTAAATATTTAGCTAAAATTGTATTTCTAAAGTTTTCTTCCATTAATGTCTGTATTGCTTCCTAAGCAACTTCACTTTCAACCCCACATATTTTCTTCTTCCTTCTTGCTCTTCCTTCACACACTGGAAGCTTCTTCTTCAGAATCGATGAGATTGTTTCCTTCCTTTTATATTATGTCCTCATCAATTTAGCAAATGAACACTTAATTAAATTTAAAGACTTAATTAACATTTTCAATATACTAATTAATATCCCAAGCTTTTCCTCTTAGGAAATAAATCGCATTTATCATCACTTTTATAACACACATATGCTTGAACTGGTGTCCAAAGTAGCATCACGTGAAAAGTAAACCAAAAAGTACTGTTACATTATTTACCCTTTATTGTGCTCCGTTGTCCTCAAACTGCACTAAAGAGATGGTAAAGGGTTGATTGGTGCATGGGAAAAACCAATAGAAATCCAAAATGAGAAGTGAAAATGAGAGGCTTAGCCATGGGAACATGTGGCCTTCCATAATGACAACATTGAATGCAGTTCCAGTACCCATACCTGCCTCACCACTCTTTCCTTTAATGCCCTACATGCCTACCCTAACACCTCTACCAAACCAAACTACTAACATACACTCCATCATACTCCTCAAAACCTACCAAGACACATAAAAACAAAGCTGTTTTCACCACCACATAACAAATAGTTGAAGGATATGGAGAAAACTAGTGCTGTGGAAGGTGCAAGATCTCCCATGCAGATGAAGTTGGGAGGTGAAATGGAAGGCAACACCAACACCCTGCGCACTGCCGAGACCTTCCTGCGGTTGCTTCCTGTTGGTCTTTGTGTTTCAGCACTTGTTCTCATGCTCAAGAACTCTCAGCAAAATCAATATGGCTCTGTTGATTACACTGACCTTGGAGCTTTCAAGTATGTTCATATATATATACATATTTTTTCTTCAAGTTCTTAGAATGTTTTTTAAGATAGAACATTGATAATAAGAGATTAGGGGAAACACGTATAAGGGTATGCTCGCAGTTAGACAGTGAAACACTTTTCATCTCCTACCTCTATCACTACTGTTGCATTGATCTGTTACTAATTTTATCCTCAGAATTACCAACTAATTAATTAATCTGTTAACTGTTAAGGATTGACATGTAGAAAATAAGTCATTGATCATGGACACATCTTTTAAATTAGTATGTCAACTCTAATTATGTTTTGAAAGATGCTGATTCAAGATTAGGTTTATTGATTCAACTGTTAACTAAATTGTAATTGATCTGATATTAATAAAATAATGTCAATAATTAAATTATTTATGAAATTAAATTATTTATGAAATTAAATGATATTAAAAAAATATAATATACCTTAATCTATAATAATACTAAAAAAATTAAAAATAACATATTTTGTAGGTTTTAATATATTCAAAATACACATAAAAATCAAATAGTTCATAGTATTTAGATTTATACTTTAACAATACATAACAATATTATTTGAAAATAACAAGTTTTTTAAAATAATCTTTTATTTTTTTATATCGTTAACCGGTTTAAGACTGATTGCAACAACACTCTAAAGATTACTTATACTATTTCGTTGTTTTAAAGATAATTGAAGAAGGAAATAATTAAGTCAATTAAATTGGTGATGTATTATTTCCTGAGTTAACAAACACACAGTACCGTGAGTTGGATTGTTAACCATAATTACGGTGGCAGAAAAAAGTTGTTTTTAGTGATAATTAATACTTTTTGTTGGTTGACATTTTCTTGTAGTTAGAAACACTCGTGCATGGATAATTGGTTTTTGAGCTGAGATTGTGTAAGATGAATCTGAATTAGTTTGGTTGAACTTTAGGTACAAGCATTGAAACTACTAGAATGTTAACAGTATCAAATAACCATTATGCAGCAGTAATTTTGGACATTTTACTTGTGGTGAAATTTTTAGATCATCAGAATATATACAATGTAACATACAATGACTAAAAATAAGAAAGTGGAAACATAAGATATAAGCATTAGGGAAGAATTTCAGGTTTATGTATCTACTTTTGTTTGGCAACTCTGTTACAGTAGCAGTTATGCACCATGATGGCATATAAATTTCTGATATAATGATATAAAAAAACAGTTATATAAGACCCTACAACTTTATTATGTTTACTTTGAAAAAAGTATGATAGCCTCCTCCTTATATGAATAAGTTTATAATGTTTATTAATACTGAATCTTCACGTAAATCCCTGTAAATAAATACTCAACCAAAAGGATAACAAACATTTATGTTGGTTGATGGGTTTTGGATGTTGCAGGTATTTGGTGCATGCCAATGGCATTTGCGCAGGTTACTCTCTATTTTCAGCTGTTATAGCTGCTATGCCACGCCCTTCCACTATGCCTCGTGCTTGGACTTTCTTTTTGCTTGATCAGGTAATCACTTCGCACTCATTCTTAATTTCTTCCTGCAATAAAGTATTAACTACCTTACTACAGAGATTATAAATGCTCCAAATAATGATAGTCAAATAAAACTAGATGGATTATGTCAGCCACACCACAGTAACAAAGGATGTGATTGTGGTCGTGGCTTCATCAATGGTGTCGTGTGGATTAGGGTGATGTCTTGTGGTGCTGTTATTTAACACGTTTTCAAATTTTGTGAATATTCTCGGCATTTGCTCTAGTTTAGGTGGAACCAGTAATGGTGTAATTAGAAGTGGTAAAGTGAGTGATCTAAGTCTGAATTTATTGGTTACAGAGGGTTGGACTAAAAAAGTACATATACAGATTAAATTTAAGCCTTCAAAATGAAGTCCAATCTTATGAAAAACAACTTTTTCAGTCTTCTACAGTTTTTGCAGCCTAAACCAGAATCAAGTTATGATCATACTAGGACTTGTATTTAATTTGAGTTTAGAATTTAAGACTAAAATATCATATCAGAACTAGCAAAACCAAACAAACAAGTATTTCATCTTCTTATTAAGAAATGAATTTATATCTAAGTGTTCAATAGTGATGATGGTTGATGGTTGATAAGTTCAACAAAGTCCCGCTATAATAGACTATACATGACTCAAATATAAGTTTAAAGTGAACTTTAAGTGTAACTCAACTTTAATCGGGATGATGTCTCCACCCATTTTATATATTATGAAATATCTTTATCTCTGGTCGAGGTAGGATCTTTCAGAGTTTTAACATGCTTTGATCATTCCATTGACCTGTGTGTTGGCACTTGATATTACATTTATGTATATTAATTGATGCATATACTGAAAACTTGTCCAATTTGCGTTGGTAGGTGCTAACATACATAATTCTAGCCGCTGGAGCAGTGTCAACAGAGGTTTTGTACCTAGCTGAGAAAGGAAACACTGACACAACATGGAGTTCAGCTTGTGGGTCATTTGGTAGATTTTGTAATAAGGTGACAGCATCAGTTACTATCACATTTGTGGCAGTGCTTTGCTATGTGTTGCTTTCCCTCATTTCCTCTTACAAGCTGTTCACAAAGTATGATGCACCAGCAGAATGCAGACCTACTGCATCCATTGAGGTTGCTGCTTTCCCTGGCTGACTCTGTGCTTCATATGTGTGTCTGCTTAATTGCTTCCAATTAATAATGTAATCAGATTCTGTTGTGTTAATTAGGACCTTAACTGTGAGTTTATAATATATATAATGCTGCTGTTCATGGATAGGATATGCTTTGGCTCTTCTCCTGCTGCTTCATTTTACCTCAACAACAAACTTTGCTTCCACCTTTTTAAAATTTTGTATGTGAAATTATAATATTAAAAAGGATAAATTAATCTGTAGTTTAGGAATATATTCTTTCAATATATTATTATTTTTAACTATAATTTGTAAATGAAGTGTAGTAAACATTTTATACTATGGAAAAATATATTTAGGAATTAATGTTTCTTCAATGTGACTGATGAATTGTTCACATGATAAAGAAAAGTATCTTGAATTTCTTTTATAGTCATGTTACGGTAATAATAAAGATCATTTCTAATAAAAAATAATAAATAATGTATTGAACAAATCAGGTTCAACACATTTGATAGACTTAAGTAAAATTCCAATCTTTTGACCGCTTATATAAAAAAACCTTTATTAAAAAACGTTAAATCCACTTTCTAAATTTATTTAATTAAAATAAAATATTTTATGAATAAATGTATTATCTTATGGGATAATAAATATAGACTATGCGTTTAAAAAAAGGGTTTATTTTTAAGTGATTTAATAATTTATATATATATATATATAATGAATGAACGATGAGATTAGAAACTGTACCATGGAGTCGTTTCTAAACTGCAGGAGATTCATTTGTTTCGTGCACCTCCCTCTATTGTTTTCTAAATTAGTGTTTTTTTTCGTCTAAAACATGTATATATAGAAACATATATTAAAATTTATAATGATATTTATAAATTTATCTTATATATTAATTTAATAAAAGTATAATTATTACAAATCTATAATTTAATATCTAAAAATAATAATAAACTTGAAAAAATATTTAAGAAATGTGTATATAACCACGACAATGTCTGATTTCACGACCAAGTGAGTTAAGAAAATGAATTTTTCAAAATAAAAAAATATATCAAATGCCTTTGTATACAACAATTTTCACTTTCTTTTCATATACCAAACATACCATAAACGTACATAGATTTTATGTATACGATTATCTATTATTAAATTACGTAATAGTACAAATTCTAAATAAAATAAAATTTATAAACTTAATTTTAGGTTAAAAAGAATTGTAGAAATTAAGTGTGCACAAGAATCCAAATTTGATTCCATAAGAGTGTAACATTCGTCGTATTATAGAGACACATACACTCACTCTGTCCCACCAAAATCCACTCAGACCTTTTTCGTGCACATTTATCCGTACCTCTGATCGGCAAAGCTGCAGTGGCATCACCACTCTCCACCGTCACCAAACACGCCACAACCTTCCCTTCTCCCCTTAAACGACATCACCACTCTCCACCATTACCAAACACTTCACATTCACTCATAGCTTTCTTAAAGATTGAAATTTTCACTATATTGGTGTCTGCTCCTCTGTTTAATTTATCTTTTTTGTCTTTTTTGGTTCACTTATTGTACTGTTTCTGATTTTTGTTTTTTTCAGCTACATTTTGCAGAGTTATTGGAGGGTGCTTTTTCAATTTTTTGTTTTATTTCCGTGAAACAAAATGGTGAAGAAGAACAAGATAAGGAAGGAGGATATTGCAGAGGATTGGTGTTTTGTGTGCAAGGATGGAGGGTTATTAATGGTCTGTGATCATAGGTTAGTTTCACCTCACAAACGTGTGTACGTGTAGTTCATGCAATTTTAATTTTAAAATATAAGAATGAGAAGAATACTCTGTTTGTTCTAAGGACAATTTTGAAATGAATGAAATATGAATTTCCTATGAATTTCTGTATCCTATATTGACCATTTTTTACCCTCGGCAGTGACAGGTGAATCTGTAATAAAAACAATATAAAATATAATTACTTAATTTTTTTAATTATATTCTTTGATTTTAATTTGCTACATAGTGCTGTGACTTTTTCTTGGATCTGTGTTTTTGTTGGAAAGATGAAGTGTGTACATAAATTTGACCTGCTAGTTTGCTGCAAGCCCAAATGCATAGTATAAAATAGGAAACAGGTATGATATTAAAAAAATAAGTTGTCATACTTTTAGGCTTTGTTTATTTTATCTTTTGTTGATAAAATTGTGGTTTACTTAGAATCTTCTTCAATCCTGTGTGTCTTTAGTGATGGATCTCAATTTGAAATCTTGGATCATTTTATTTCCTGGAAGAGACTCTCTTTTTGACTGTTAATTAACCCATGTTGCTTGAAGGGATTGTCGGAAAACTTATCATCCTCGTTGCGTGGACAAAGATGACTCATTTTCGGAGAATGGAAGTAAATGGACTTGTAGTAAGCCGGCTTCAACCTATCACCCTACCATTATTGGAAGACAATCAAATATATTTCCTTTATGCAATTGATTCCACCATAAGATCTAATTGTTCATCTTATATATCTGGGAATCAAGAACAGATGCTCCAGTTGTTCTCTTACACACTATTTGTTGTCTGTACCAGCATAGTTTTATTGTCTAAAAAAAACTGTTTATCTGTGTTACAATTCCTAAGAAACTTCATATACGGTCTATTTTTATTTTCCTGGCTTAGTTATAAATGCGTCTACCCCCTGTTTCCTCTCTCTGTCCATGTTTAAGAGATTATGGTTGAATGCCTTTTGATCCTTTTGTTATTGAAGGACTTTTGAATAAATTATTTTTGCAGGTTCACATTTTTGCTTCCTTTGCCATAAAGCGTCTAAGTTTAAGTGTTTTTGCTGCCCAAAAGCTATTTGTGAGAAATGCATTTATGATGCTGAATTTGTTACTGTCAAAGGGAACAAAGGATTTTGTAGTCACTGCTCAAAACTTGCATTTCTAATAGAAGATGATGCTGATAATGATTCTGATGGGGTAAGATTGTTTTTAATCACATCTTATATGCAGCAAAGGTAAGAAAGAAAAATTGTGACAGTATTTGAAATCCTAAATTTAGAAACAAAATGGAAAATTGCTGTTAATGTAAATTATAAGTTTAATTTTCTTACGTGAATATCCAAAGTTTGTGAGAAGAATGGCAATTAAAACATCACAGGTTGTTAAGCTGGGACAGTAATAATAACTGAGGCACTTGTTTTCTGTCTTACCTCTTTTGGAAAAATAAAAATTGTTCTATTTATTTTGAAGAGAAACTTGGGAACACATCCTGGAACTGTTTTTATTGTTATTATTTTTGTTAAAGGCAAAAATTGTTTTTGAAAAAGACTAAAAGGAACTAAATCGACACTGTATTTCTTACTTTATCATTTGCATGAAATGAGATTTGGAAAATGAAATCTAATTTTTACTTAGAAATTATGATCGGTGCTAACATAGGGTCTTTTAATGTTGGATGTTTGATGCATTCTGATGAATAGAAAAAGTTTTCATGACTGGATAAGATTTCAGTGTATGCCCAGTTGTAGAATTTTACATTTAAACAATGGTCAAGTGTGGTATTTTCGCATTTAACTTTAGACATGTTTGTTTTACTTTTCTTGATGGGAACTTGGAATTTAGTATAGAACGTTTATCTTTCTCTGGGACTAATAAAACAAATTTCATTTTCTTTAAATCACTTTATTTTTCATGTTTTTTTATTGACAGGATTTGGTAGATTTCGAAGATCAAGATACGTATGAATTCTTATTTTCAGAATATTATGAATTCATCAAAGAAGAAGACGGGCTGAATTCTGAACATGTACACTCTGCCCATAGATTCTTTAAGAATGGCAAAAGGAAACGTGACTTGGATCCGGATGAAATGGGTTTAGGGGTAGATGGAAGTGGTGATTCTGAAGACATGAGTAACTATATAGTTTCTGATTGTGAGGACCTGAATTACACAGCAGGATCAATGTCAGAGAGGACAAAGAAGGGCTTGGGAAAGTTAAAATCAATGAAAGGAAATGAGAAAGATAAGAAAAAAGAGTTTATTGGATGGGGTTCAAGAAGTCTCATGGAATTTCTTGAATATATTGGCGAAGACACGAGCAATGAATTTTCTGAACATGATGTTACTTCAATCATTATTGAGTACTGCAGAGAAAACGATCTTTTTGACCCTAAGAAAAAGAGAAAGATACATTGTGATGCACCACTGAGATCCTTACTGGGGAGGAAATCAGTAAACAGAAACAGCATGCAAAATCTTCTGGCACAACACTTTGCTGAGAATTTTGAAGAAATGGGTGATATTAGTAGTAGTTCTGAAGATAGGGATTACAATGAACCATCCACCTTTTCAAGAAAGAGAAAATCAATTTCGTGTACAAAATCTCATAATCTGAACCTAGTTTGTGAAGAGCATCAAAGCTGTTTTGCAGCCATAGTTAGTTCTAACCTCAAACTTGTCTACTTGAAGAGGAGTTTAGTGGATGAACTTTCAAAGCAACCACAAACTTTTGATGACAAAGTGCTAGGAAGTTATGTAAGAATCAAAACTGATCCGTATGACTATTTACAGAAGAATTCACATCTGCTTGTGCAAGTTGTAGGTAATTTATCTGTGACGTCTTCAAACTACTGAAATAGTAGTGGGTAGATTTTTTAAATTTTTAATGGAAGTAAAGTAGTTAATTTTTGCTGGCTGCAAAAAGGTTTTCAAATAAACTACTGATAATGTAATTGTTTGATGATCTTATTTCTGAAATGCGGTCTGAAGTTCTATACAAAATTTCTTGGTATGTAATGGCCTAAAATAGAATTCATGTTTTTAATGAAGAGATACACATGTCTGTTGCAGCTAGTAGTAAGATATCCTTGTTTTATATCAAGTGATTATTGTGTATAATGCGTGAGTTGAAGAACTGTAGGTATATAAACTACTTTTGTAATATAAAACTATAGAAGATATTGTGCAAACTGCTTTGTTATGTCAAACTATATATACTGACTGACTGCCTTTTATTTATTTATACTCAAAATAAAGCTACTGTTGCTTCTTATACTTGATTAAATAATATTATTTCTTTT
>Ga0123342_1006815_pt1 | contig 15587 bp, 8 predicted proteins | sample Turbeawhitnodule_FD_89960 | JGI IMG/M metagenome (GOLD analysis project Ga0123342, IMG submission 89960) | Root nodule microbial communities of legume samples collected from Mexico - Turtle bean Mexico white nodule | ecosystem: Host-associated > Plants > Roots > Nodule | place: Mexico: Nepantla... | reverse complement strand
GTTTCGGCCCCCGGCCGGTCGGCCAAGTCTTCAAAGGTTTTGGCCAGGTTCTCATGGTCTCGGTCAGGCTGACACGGCATCGGGCAGCCGGGTGGGTCCCGATCTCTCCCCCGTACCGGTACAAATTTCATAACTGAATACGCTCTTGCTTTAAATGTTTTGACCAAGATTTGAATACTATAAATAGTTTGTTAATGTTTTATAACAAACAACAAAAAAGAAAAACAAATTTGAGTTTTTCAAAGAGTTTTCAAGCATTTGAGTTTTAGCTTTGAGCTTTGGTTATTCAAGAGAGAAGTGGAATAGGATTACTCTGTGTTGATTTCAGTTGATTCTGTAACAGTGTAATTCGTTATAAAGATTTGTGTACATTCTGGTGTTGTAAAGCCAAGAATGGTTGTGTGCTCTTGAGGTTGTCAAGATCAACATTCTTGGTGAAGTGTATGCTGAGCCAAAGGAAGTGTGTGTCTTGAGGGGATCAACGTCACTTCTTTGGTGGTGTTTGTATGTAATCTGGATTTGATTACCTAGTGGATTCCCCAGTGGTTTCTGGGAAACTGGATGTAGCTATTGGGTTAAGAGTGAACCAGTATAAACTGTTTGTGCATTTCTCTCTCCCTTAAACTCTTTAATTTCAGTTGTTGTTATTTTTACTGGTATAAACAATCGATTGTTTCTATGAAACAACCGATTGTTTTTCTAGTGCTTTTTTGTTTTGAGCTTTGTTCTTGGCAAACTGAATTCCAAAATCTGGTTTCTTGCAAAGAATTTCATTCCATCTCAAAAAGTTTGCGAAAACCCTTTTTAAACCATTCACCCCCCTCTAGTTTAAAGTCATACATTCTAGCAGGCTCGACATCGACTCGGGTCGATTGGACTATAAATGGGCCCGGGCCAACTCGACTCGACATGGGTCTGAACCAACTCGGCTCGACATCGTCCTGGGGCTCAACATTGGCTCGAGCCAAATCTGCTTGACATGGGCCCGAACCAACTCGATTCAACATGGGACTTGCCCAACTTAGCTTGACATTTGCCCGGGTCGATTCGGCTCGACATTGGCTGGGGTTGACTCGACTTGACATCGACATGGGCCGACTCCGCTCAACATCGGCCTGGGCCAACTCCGCTCGACATCAACCCGGGCCGACTCAGCTCGACATCAACCAAAACCAACTCGGCGAAAGATTGGCCCGACCTTCTCAGCTCGACATGGGCCTGGGCCAACTCGACTTGGGTCTGACTTGACTTGGGCTCTAACCCACCCAACTTGACTTGGGCTAGTGTTTACTCAAGTTGACTTTGGCCTGGGTCGTCTTTGCTCGACTTTTGCCTGGGTCGATTTGGCTCGAGTTTTGTCAAGACCGATAGCTTGACTTTAGCTCGGACTGAATCGGCACCCGGACCAACTTGGCTCGATATGGACCCCGACTGATTTTGCTCGACTTGGGCCTAGATTGACTCGCCTCAACATAGGACGGGGTCAAGTCAAAATCCAACCAAAAATTCATTTTGGATAATCCAAAAATGTATCAAATCCATATCCAATTAAATGGATTGGACTTAAAATCCAAAAATATATGGATTTGGATTTAAGATAAATCCATTTAAATGGATTAAAAAGTAATATGAATTTGGCAATTTTGAATTTTTTACCACCCTTTAACTATCAACATAATTCATTAACTTGTTGTACATTTCAAACATTTTATCAACTTCATATGATATTTTGCTCCAAACTTCCCATTCCTTCTCCATAATTAATGTTTCACTTCTACACAAACAAATAGAAGTTACCATTGCATTTGATAATTACAATGAGTTTTTTTTTATACAATAAATTATGCATTACAAAACTCGAAATACAAAATTGTATTCTACAATTCGGAATGGAATCTAACAAATTATTACATTTTGAATTCTAAAATGTGAAATACAAAATTTTATTATGAATTTCATAATTCGAAATTATTTTTTTACAAAAACACCTTCCAAATTACAAATTGAAATACAAATAAAATTAAAAAAAAATCCACTTAAAGACTTATGAATCGTAGAATTCAAAATATAAATGTATTCCAAATTCTACAACTTAAAATATTTCTTTATACAAAATGCATTATGAATTGTTCAATTTAAAATAAAAACATTCTATTTTGAATCCCACAATTTAAAACAAATACATGAATAAAATATTTCGAATTATATAATATTTCTCATTATACAATTTAAAGCTATTATCTATAACATAAATACGTTAATACATAAAATACTAATTGATATTCTAAACTGTACAATTCAAAACACAAAATTCTTTCAAATTCTACAATTCACAACATTTACGCATTATACAATTCATAACTAATAAACACACCTTACTTACAAAATCTAGTGAGCTCAACCACAAACCGCCGCGGCTAAACACCACACCCATCACAACGCACCAACAACCAACTCCACCAAACTCCACAACAAACAACACTGTCCTCAACAAAGCATTGCACCAACACTCACCACTAACCTCATACACCTCCCCTTAACCAAGGAATATTTTGACAAGGGTAGTTTAGGAATTAAAAAATATATGAAGGTGTTGGAGGAAACTATATATGGAGGAGGTGCAGAAAGAAATTGCCATTATGTGGTTGTCACACGATGCAGAAAGAAAAGCAGTTTGTGGTGTGTGCACGTCGTCATTACAAGAAGTTGTTAGAAGATGGTAGAATGCTATGCGATTTCGTTGCTTTTGCTCTGTCTCTTCTCATTTTCTGCACTCGTTCTGGCTTCTTCGCCATGCCCCGTTACTGGTTAGTTCTTATGCTCATTCTTTCCATCCTCTTTTTCCCTTTTCTCCCTTTATGCTTACATCGATGTTTCTTCTCCTCTTTAACGGTCTTTTAGCTTTGTAATTGTTATTTTTATGGATTCTGAATCGTGTTCCTTCTCACCAAACACTTCATCCGGCATAAGTGTGATGCGCTCGACGTGAATAGGTTGCTCACTATGCTTTGCACAGTGTGTGTTCGACGATTTGTCTTCGCATCACCACTAACTCGTGCTAGCTATATGTACATATATGGATATATTCTAGTTCAATCTAATTTGTTTCTTCTTTGCTTTGATTATTGACATAAGCTTGCATTTCTAAGTTGGATTGTTGCAAACAGTTACCTGGCTCTTCATTTTGCAGTACAAGTATTGTTGTTATACAACTCCTTGCTATTAAGTCTTTTTGTATGTGAAATGGATAAAAAAAACATTGTGAGTGAGAATTGTTTTGGTAATTATGTTATTGGAACTGAGTTGCCATGGTTTTCCCAATGACTAAGTTACGTAAGAGAACCTGATCACCTTTTGAAGGTTTCCTTTCTCAGTTACATTTGTCCAGCTCCAATGCTCAAATCTAGAACTTGCTCACTATCTATAAAGCTCGAACTCAAAATCTTGTTTAATAGGACATAGTCTAGTGGTACTCGAACCAACATCTTGTTAATAATTATGAGTGAGTTTAGGGTTTTATTTTGATAAATTTATTAATAAGCTTCTGTTTTAAACACTTATACAGAAAAAAAGTTAGAAGAAAGAAAAAAAGAAGTAAAATGAACATTTCCCATAAGCTAAAGCTATTTTTTATAGGAACTATCCTATCTAATTTGAAATTTCTCCAAAAGTTGAGGTGCATAAACTAAAGTTGACTTATAGAAAAGTTCTATTCATTTTGCATTCTTAATTTTTTCCTATAAGTACATACCGAGAAATTAATCCAGGTAGTCTAAGCTAATATCATGACATGTACATGACTTTATTTATTTATTTATTTACCGAGATGTTTGTTTTGGATATCAAATGATGATTACGATCTCGCGTGCCGCTTTTTTTAATGAAAAAAGTCATTGTTAGATATGATAAACTGTTATCAGTGTTGGCCTTTTTGCACAATTAAAATATTCTGGGTTCATTTTTTAAATCAACAAATATACAGGATTACCACTAGTGAGAAATATCAGCGAGATTCCTCAGGATAACTATGGTAGGGCGGGACTCTCTCACCTGACTGTTGCAGGTTCATTATTGCATGGATTGAAGGAGGTATCCATTTTAATTTTATTTGATGCAATATATCATATGACAATCGTAAAATGATGTTATTACAAACATATTATATTAAGAAAAATGATGCCAAATTGTATTGAAGGATAGGTATCAAGTAGTAAGTGTGAAGAAGGGAGTTAACCGAAGGAGTAGCTGACTGTGTACAGTATTTAATTGTTGTGCTGTTTGTTTAATGAAACAATAGATTTGTCATTTATCTATGGGCTCTTAGGATCAACTTTTCCAGAAGGACTTTTAAGAGACAAAAATAAGAAGAAAAATTGAAATGAGTTTTGTTATAAGTTAAAATTAACTTATGCATAAGCTATTTTGTAGAAACTCTTTTACATAACTTCTTTAAATTCTTATTTTTAATTTTTACATTAGTTAATTTTAGCTCATGGAAAGTTTTATTTTATTTCTTATTTCTCTCTCCTAGAAATCCCTTTGAAGAAACTTGTTCAAAGAGACTCAGTTTTATTATACTTTTTTTTTTAACAAAGAAAAACTTAGTTTTTACTAGGACAATTCATAGTCCAAAACTGCTCACGCTTTGGGTATTGAATCCTCTTGGCAGCCATCTGTGTGGTCTATGATGTTCAAAATGTTTGTGTATTATCATATTTCCAAACTTTCCTGGAACAGGTTGAAGTATGGCTTCAAACATTTTCACCTGGAACATACACCCCAATTCATAGGCATTCCTGTGAAGAGGTTTTTGTTGTTCTCAAAGGGAGTGGCACTCTTTATCTTGCAACAGTTTCACATGGAAACAACCCTGGAAAGCCACAGGAGCACTTTATCTTTCCAAATAGCACATTTCATATTCCTGTTAATGATGTTCATCAGGTAAACCATTTTAAGCAACTATGAGAAGTCTCCAATTTAATTTGATTTTGGAAAAAAAGGTTTAGAATTATAAACATTCTTGTGAATAATATCTTCAGGACAAGTCATAAGCATTAGAATGTTAAGTGCCAACTTTTCTAAATTTTACGGGTTGTTGATCACTTGATCTAAAGAATTGTTACATTTGCATTAAGCAAGGAGCTATATGTTTTTAACAGATCAAAATATTGATAAAGGGGAATATAAGATGTCATGGATACTTTTTCTAATTTGGATAATGATAACTTGGCATTTATGGAGCTATAAGTAACATTGTCAGTTATGCTTGTTAGGGAGCATCATGTTATAAGAAGTTTAAACTTTTACTTGAGAAAATATAGTAGGCTGGCATGTAAGGCTAGCCGTTCCTTGTCAGTTGTAAACTGCAATGTGTGAGCTTGTTGAAAAAGTACTAGCTTTGGTTAGGACTGTGTGCCATGTCAAATGATGTTCAAAGAAATGCAAGTTGGGCGAATGAAGTAACTCCTGGGAGTTTGTTATAACTTCTTAGTTCCATCTCCATTGTTTATATTCTACTCTAGCTCGTGTCAATTTGGTGGTGATATCTGTTGTTTAGTCAAGGTCTTCTGGTACCCCGTGGATTTTTAAATTACTAAAAGAGTCTGTGTTGCAGCTTTGGAACACCAATGAGTACGAGGATTTACAAGTGCTTGTTATAATATCTCGTCCACCTGTTAAATTGTATGTACTTCTTCTCTATGTTTCATACTTTACTAACTCTTATCCTGGCTCTACCAAACATGGCAAACTGCTGAATACTGTGATTAGTAAATACATTCTTATTTCCAAGTAACTCGGTCGACAATATCTGCAAAACTGCATATTCTACTTGGTTTTTCATTCTCTGCTGGTTACTTTGGTTTCTTCTCAAGCTTCTTATATCTGTTGATTGGTTTTATTTAAAACAAAATTTAAGAAATCATACTAAATGGATAAACTGAAATCTGAATTGCGATTTTATGCTTATATTGCTCTGACTTCACATAATGTGTTCTATAGTCGACCAAAAGAGATTATTAGTGTGAAGTTTGTATAAGAATTTTATATGCTTTGGTTCTTGTGCAGCTAAAGATTGAATTCGGATGTCCAAGTAGTTTGTTTAAGAATGACTTTGACTTCATATCATATAAATCGAAACTGGGTACAAACCATTTTATATCTTATTAAGAATAAAAAAAATATAAGATTAATATCACAATGTAAAATACACATTAAGCTTCTTATAGATGAAAATAATAACAGAATATCATAACAAAATAACAGAAACTATGGGCTAAGTTCTGATCAATCAAAATTTTATAGTTTTGGAATATTTTCCCTCTGAAATGCGTCTCTTCTTTCTACATGGATGTATTATATAATTGTTTTTTATTATGGAAGGGTAGGGCTGGCCACTCCCTCCTCAAAATTAAACACGGACCCCATATATATTCTCGATTTTTCACAATGCAGTCGTATGATTTTGTAATGCAATTATATGTGTCATTTTTATTTTATTTTTACTCTCGATAACACTCCTTTTGATATTTTTTGAACACGTCCCTATATGGGACAGTGATGCAATCTTTCCATCATTTGTCTTCTTAATACTCATTATGAATGTTTTGGTTATTATGCTTAGGTTTGCATACGAGGACTGGTCAATGCCACACACTGCAGCGAAAATGAAATTCCCCTATTACTGGGATGAGCAATGTTATAAGGAATCTCCAAAAGATGAACTATGATTGGTAGTCAAGGTTTACACATTTTATTACTGGAGATTTTCTATCACTGAGTGTTTTATTAGCAAGAGATTCAAAGCTATATGAAGACAATCTTATTTTGTTTAGTCTAGTATTATCTTTTCAAGACAGGAGCAGTTAAGTCGTTTCTAAATGATTGCCACAATATGGTCCAGATGATTATGCGAGTATGGATGGTTGCATAGCAATTTTTGGTACTCATACAGCTCTTATGCATAACTTTGGATACAGAATCTAAGTGTGGATCCAACAATCGTTCTAGGACGCTGTTAACAATGTCAAACTTTTGAGCTGCCATCCTATTTCCGCTTTAAAACCATGAAAGTTTTTAACAGAGATGAAGCAAAGCTTACTAAATTATGAAAAAAAAATAAAATCATCTACCTTCCCCTTAAATACTCACTAGTCATTATAATCGAACAGTGTGTACTATACAATGTTGTTTATGGTGTTTGTTTGAGAAAGTTTGTTCAGATGTTGCTGATTTATTACTGATCTTATTTGGATGAGGCTTTTTTGTTTCTTCTAAATGTTTAGGTTACCAATTTACATTTACATAATATACATACCAAGTTACATACAAAAAAATCTACATGACGGTTCATCTCTTCTTTGTTTGAGCTCCTCAGGAGGCATTAAGAATCTTTCTTTTTAAGTTTATAGTCATTACACGACTTTCTATTGAACACATTAAATATGTTAATATTAATATAATTTGTTAAAACATAAAATTAAATATTTAAAAAACAGTGCATTAAAAATCTACTGTCTTAAATGCCCTAGTGATAATTACATTCACTAAATTAATGGAAAATAAAATAATTAAAAAGTTTAAAGTGTCCCTGTAGTTTAGACAGGAAATTAAATTGCGGCACAAATTTATTCCTTTTATTATGTAATTTTTAAAGGCTTAAAATTCAAAAAAATATTACGATACCAAAATTATTCAACAAGTAAATCATCAGGTAATCAGAAGTGAGATTAAATCTTCAGTTTATTTATACATTATTAAAGATAAATTACATTATTAAAGACCTTCTCTAACAAATAATTGGAAAACACTAATCAATCATTTGATGAGACTAATGATTTTGAGTTGTATGTGAGTTACTAAATAGTAATGATATTCAAATTGGCATCATAAATATAATATAAACAATTATTTCTATATTAAATTTAACAAAATATCAAATGACAATCTCAAGATTGTTGAGTACATAAAACATGGACAATTATTCCTATTTTTCTCTTCACCTTTAATTACTACACGTGACTTTCACATATACTACTAACTTAACAACTTAATATTTTAATTATATTTATTTTATTTTTTTATTTTAAAATATTATTATAAGGGATTGTTAAATGAATATTTTTTTATGGTGAAGCAATTTTTTAGTTTTGAAAAAATGTTATAATTATTTCTAATTGAAAACCCTTGTCCAGAAATCTTCAAGCACCACCAACTCACGCCAACTCAAGATCGATCAATGTTTAACGTTGCTAAATGTGTGTGCATCATCATATATTTTGGCTGGGGTAGAGGAAAATTCCCATGCAAAAAATCACATACTTTTGTTTAATTGGTTTCCAACAACAACTATTTCTTTGCATAAAAATTGTTTGACACTGTATTCTAAAAAAACAATCAACTCTTTATAATATAATAATATTTTAAATTAAAAAATAAAACAAAAATATTAATTTATTGAATTGGTAAATTAGGGTTTTTAATCATCAACATCCTTATTTATTTTAACAAAAATTACTTTAGTACTTTTAAAAAATTATTAACACTTAAAACCTTTAATAATATAATAATATATAAGATTTAAAATAAAATAAAAAAATGTTTTTATTTTTTATTGGTATCTTATTTTATCTTTTTAGTGATGTGAAAGTATAACCACTGCTTTAGTAAATATATCTTTTTGGTAGTGATGCATATTTAATGAGGAGAATTAAAAAGTAATTTACTTCTTACAAACTCTTCTCTCTCACATCTTTAACCTTAGACATGTTTTCATTCACTCATAGTTAATGACATTAGTTAGAAATTTATTTTAATTCTAATTTGATGACTAACACCAGTTAAAGTTCAAAATTCTAAAACATCAGTTTTAGTGCTTTCTTACAATGAACTAATAAAAACAATTAATTGATCCATTAATAATAATTTTAAAAGATCATAAATTCAATATATTTTTACAAGTTTGTTTAGTAAAGTATCAAGTCAAAGAGAACCAAAAATAACAAAAAAATATGGTTCCTTCCAATAAAAGTGAAACATGTAAGGTATTAAAGAAAAACCATTTTGCACCATCATCCCACAAAAGAATGGTAAAGCATACAATATTTTGAGTACAAAGATTTAGGGACAGCACCAGCAACCAGCAACCACCAACCACCTTTGTCCTCCGAGGATTGTTCTCTTCCCTACAATCCCACCAAGCACCTTTGTCCCCCTCAACCATTCCTTCCAAGAAAAAAAAGCTTGATAAACACCATGGCTCCAACACTTTCACCTCCTTTGCCACCTTGAGTTTCACAGCATAACATTAAAGGACAGGAGGAAATGGCTCTTGGGAACCCTTCACGTCTTCCCTACCCATTTCACCTCCTGTCTTTCCTACTCCTTCTCTCCCTACTCCGGCATGTCACCGCCACCAACATTCAACATGGAGTCGTGCGAAAACCGCTCCCCGACTTCCCCATCTTCCGAGAAGCCCCTGAATTCCGCAACGGAAACTCATGCAGCAAAGAGAGAATCCACATTTGCATGACGTTAGACTCAAACTACCTCAGAGGAACCATGGCCGCAGTGCTCTCCATTCTCCAGCACTCCTCGTGCCCAGAAAACGCTGAGTTCCATTTCCTCTCGGCAAGGTTCGAGCCCCAGGTGTTCACTACCATCAGGTCCACCTTCCCTTACCTCAAGTTCAACATTTACCGCTTCGAATCCAGTAGGGTGCGTGGCAAAATCTCCAAATCCATTCGCCAAGCCCTCGACCAGCCTCTCAACTACGCACGAATATACCTCTCCGACATTCTCCCAGGTAGGGTTACTTTAGGTTCTTGTCTGCATAATAACTAACCACAACTGTGAGATTATTGCAAGTAAGATTAATTAGTCTAACCCAATTCATTCGTGTTTTTGTTATTTTGATCCTCTTAAAATGATTTATGAGAAGCTTATCATGAGATCGATGTTATGATCACATAATAATTTTGATATTATGACGAGCCTAACTTGCAGTGTACGTGAAACGGGTGATATACCTGGACTCTGATATCGTGGTTGTGGATGACATTGCAAAGCTGTGGGAGGTTGACTTGGAGGGGAAGGTGCTGGCGGCGCCGGAGTATTGCCAAGCGGATTTCGTGGTTTATTTCACGGAGCTGTTCTGGAACGACAAGGAGCTGAATAGGACGTTCGAGGGAAGGAAGCCCTGCTATTTCAACACGGGGGTGATGGTGATGGACGTGGAGAAATGGAGGGAGGGGAAGTACAGGGAGAAGGTGGAGGGGTGGATGACGGTGCAGAAGCAGAAGAGGATCTACCACTTGGGGTCTTTGCCTCCTTTTCTGCTGGTTCTGGCTGGGAGGTTGAAGAGTGTGGACCATAGGTGGAACCAGCATGGGTTGGGAGGGGATAACCTTGAAGGGAAGTGCAGGAGTCTGCATCCCGGACCTATCAGTTTGCTGCATTGGAGTGGGAAGGGGAAGCCATGGTTGAGGTTGGACTCAAGAAGACCTTGCTCTGTTGATCATCTCTGGGCACCCTATGATCTCTATCATTCCAACACTCATGCTTTGGAGGATTGAACAAGATTAAGGTTGTTGGGGGAAAAGGAGGTGGTTAAAATTATCAGTTTTGGATCAGTTTTCATGCTAACATTAACAATGGCTTTGAATTTGCTCATATTAAAGCCATATAGTCATTTCTTTAGGTGAGGGAAGGGGGAGAAATTAAAACAGCAGGTAAAGTGCTAATAACAAAAGAAAAAAAAGTTTATTTTGACAACCAAACAGCATATCACATCACACATTTGATAAACAATTATAATCATATAATAATATGTTAAATTAAAAAATAAAATAAATATAATTAAAACAATAATTTATTACTTGTAGAGTCTATGTATTTTACCGTATGGGTATATATATTCCACTCTATTACGTTTATTGAAAATTAGATAAAAACTAAATATGTATCGTAATTATAACAAAAGAACAATTAATATTAATTAAAAATTAAAAATTAAAAAGATAAATAATTATAAATAAAAATCTTTCAAAACTTTAAAAACCCCGATTATACCATTAATGTAATTATTACCATGCATTCAAATTGTTTTCTCGTGATATTTATTAGCTTCGGTCCGATATGATTTCACTTTTCGTAATTGTTGAATTTATTCACTTTTTCATTCATCTATCATTTAAATTTTTTAAAATAACACTAATCAATCTTTTAAAAATATTTTGAAAAAGAAAATAAGATTATCTCTCATTTCTTTAATAAAGAATAATTTTGGGATAAACCTAAGAAAAGTTTATTGCTAACTAATTTAGAATATAAAAAAGTTAGCATCGGTAATTAATTTATAAAATATTTATAAATTTTTATTAATAATAAAATTACTTTAAATATTAATATTTTTAATTTATAAAATATTATTTAATTTAGTGAAAGGTAATATAATATTTTTTATCTTTAAATTAATTTATATTTAATTATGTTTAATGATTTTTTTTAATGTTAGATACTCATAGTGTTATTATTCTAAACAATTTATTAGGAAATAGAGCTTTTACGTTCAATATGTTTAACATTTAATAGAAAATAATTAAAATTTATCATAAATGTATTAATTTATAATAAATAATATTAAATAATCGGTTAAAAAATCAATTTAACATGAAATTACATATTTCATTAAGAAGAAAATTATATTTTTTTTATTGTATATCAGTTTTCATTATTTTCTTTTTATAGATATTAATCTATATGATAAAAATTAGATGAAGGATTAAATATGTTTTTTCTAATATATATATATAACGTGACATTAATTTTCATCTCTATTCGAAACAAGAAAACTATTAAAATGTGTCGATGTTAACTTCTTTTGATGTGCTTTCAACATAAACTAATCAATTTAAACTTTTTTATATGTAATATATATTTTTTATATAAAAAGGTTTAAAGTATTTAAAAATAGATTATAATTAATATCATTTATTTATATTAAAACATTATTTTATAATTATAATAAATATTATAATTAATATAAATATGAATAATCATACCACACATTTTTTTAAGTCTAAAAATAACTTTTTTTTAACTCGAAAAGAATTTTAGAAATTTGAGAAAACAAATTTGCACAATTACAAAAGACATACAAAAGTGAAATCAATTTTAATATTTAATATTTTTAATAGTATTTATGAAAATATTTAATGAAATAAATATTTGATAAAAATGGATCCAAATTTAAAATATGAAAAAATAGGTTGAGATTTCATCATATTTTAACTATTTTAATTTAGTTTTATTAATAATATTTTGCAATGGAATAAAAGAAAATGGCGGAGTATTTGAGAGGAACAATGTATCTCTCTCTCCCTAAAACCTTGAAACCTCTCTCTCTATATTTCTCTATCTCTCTCGTGCATTGTCCAAACCTAAGATCTCCAAAGATTGAAGGGTTACGAATGAAACACAACAACAAACCCAAAAAAAATACTATAAATATCGCAAGGATAGTTGACAAAACCCTCAACCTTTGGCGAACCCTAACTCTCGTCCATGGACAATCTCACAATTTCAAGCCCCACGAACTAATCAATCCCTTCTTCATGTCACCCCAAAATCCTAAGCCTCAAATTTTCACCAAATTATAACAAATCCACATCCCGTTTTGCAGAACCTCATTCCTACTTTATCTATCATGCTCTACCACTGCAAAATTTCAAACTTGGGTGCATTTCGGCTGTTGCACCAAGCACCGCAACTTCCTGGGGAAAAGATCCTTTGTGATCATAAGGTAATCCCTAATCAGATTCCCAACCACCATATTTTTGTTTCTGGTAATGACGTTGAAGAAATTGGTGTAAGAGTTTAGGGGGTTTTTGTTGTTAACAATGTAGTTATTGTAAAAAAAAAAGAATTGAGATGAAAAAAAGAGAATAAGGAAGGCAAATTATGTGAGAAAGAATATTTATTCTATTTTCGTTTCCTTACTTAAATCAAAACAAAGAGTCTGAATATATACCTCATTCTAGGTCTAGCTAAAGAGAGAGAATGTAAAACAAAATGCCAATAAAGGCTAGAATAAGAAAAGACAAAATAAAGGCTAGACATATGTACAAAGAGAAACAACTAAGAATTAGAAAACACAAAATTAATATTAGCTTCCTTCTAGAAGAAGCCTTGTATCGATATCCTTTGTTATCCCCGCAAGGTGTGGAGCAAATATTATGGGACCCAACCTTAGAATAAATACTCTTGAAAGATTGAGGATGTAAGCCTTTGGTATAAATGTCATTCAATTTCTCTTTGGTAGAAATGGGAAGCAAATGTATGAGATCTTTCTTCAATTTTTCCCTAACAATGTGACATATATTTTTATGTGTTTCGTACGCTCGTGACACACTGGATTTGTTGCAATGTATCTTGGTCATTGCCCTTGCCCTGTATTAAGCTTCACAAGACCTCTTTGATATTGTTCATTGGTTCTTTGATTTCCAAGATATAAGGAAATTCTCAAGATACACACTAAAACCATTCACTAGTTGTCTTGAAAGGAACGCTTTCAGTAGAAGATAATTTTGTATGATTATCAATTGGAGTAAGTGCAGGTTTGCAGGCTAAAAAACCTGCATCTATAACAATTCCAATGCATATTTCCTTCAATTCATCATTATTCCTTTCTTACTTCTTGCTATTTCAAGGCTTGTTTGATTCGCTCAATCACCTCTTTATCATTTTCTGCCAATATTATATCATCCACATACACCAATAATGTTGTAAAAGATTCTTTAGAAGAACATATTCTTTTGTCCCCTTTTTAAAACCAATAAAAACACATTTTGATGCCCTTAGATCGAATTTTCTTTTGTTTCTTGGCAAAGTGCTAGCATAGCATAAAGATCCAAACACCTTTAATCCATTAAAATATGTTGCAGTTTTGTAAAGCATTTCACGAGGAGAAGAATAATTTAAAATAGGTGTTGGAAGCATGTTTATAATATGTGCATAATGTATCACAAAATATGACCAATTAATTTTGGGTAGATGAGATTGTATCATGAGAGCTCTTGCTACATTTAATATATGATCATGTTTTCTTTCAACTATGCTATTTTGGTGTGGAGTATTGACACATGATGTTTGATGCACTATTCCTTTGTTGAAAAATAAATTAATCATGAAAAATTAAGTCCCATTATCTCTTCTTATTATTTTTATTGTTGTCTAAAATTGTGTTTGAACAAAAACAACAAAAAATTCCAAAGTCTTGACAACTTCAAATTTTTGTTTTAAAAGAGAAATCCACGTATACCTTGAATAGTCATTAATTATTGTCAAAAAATATTTATGATCATGAATTTGTGGTATTGAGTATGGACCCCATACAAATACATGAATCAATTCAAAACATTTTTTAGATTTAAATGTACTAATAGGAAATTAAAGTCTTTTTTATTTGCAAAATGACAAACATCACAAACAATATATTTGTTATATTTAACGAAAGAAAATTTAGTCATGATAACATCAATACATTTGTTTGAAACATGTCCTAATCGAAAATGCCCATAGGGTTTCTAGATCACTAACATTGACATTAACAATATTGATGGTATGTGCATATTTGATGGGTTTTATTTGAAGTTTTTGATAGGATGAGATTCTTAGTATATAAAGTTTATCTTGCATCTTAGTTGAACCAATTTCTCAAGAAGTTCTTGTCTTGAATATGACAACCATTAAAGTCAAAGGTAAGAACAAAAGATAAATTATCAATCAATTTTGCTACTGAAAGAAGATTAAAAGTGAAACAAGGTATATATAGAACATTGTCTATGACATGATTTTAATTGAGAAAAGTAGTTCCAAAATAGTTGGCAATGACTTGATTTCCATTTGGTAATTTGACATAAATAAATTAATTTGATTATATGAAGTAAAATGAGTTAAGGATGAACAAATGTAGGGGTGGCAAAGCGGGCTGACCCGCCCCGCTTTGGCCCGCGAGCCAGTTTTCATGACCCGCCTCGTGTGCGGGCTGACCCGCATAACTTTTACAAATAAAATATTATATATAGATGTAATATGAAATTATGAATTAATCAAACATGCGGTGTACTAGAAAGTATGACAAACCAATACACCTCACAAATTTTGAAATTGATTATACAAGGTGGCCAAAAAACAAGTACACATCATCAATAGTTACAAGAGATTTGATGAATTCAAAAACAACATTGAATAAATAAGCAACTGATATCAATTAACAATCAAGAGCAGTTATCACATCAAACACTTGTTATGCAGTTACTATTATGTCATCTTCTTCCACTTCAAGAACATTAGATGCAACCTTAGAAGAGCTTTCATCTTCTACTTTTTTATAATTATAATATTTCCATCATTTGCATACATTTGAACAATGACAATGAAAGAATGAATTTACCCTAAAAAATCCTTGCTTCCAAAAATAATACAATAACAATAGAATTGGTTAAAATAAATAAATTACCTTCAGAAAATCCATGCTTCCAACTAGAAGTACAAATAATTGCTTCCACATTTTCAGGCAAAAGAGAATT
>Ga0123342_1006814_pt1 | contig 15587 bp, 8 predicted proteins | sample Turbeawhitnodule_FD_89960 | JGI IMG/M metagenome (GOLD analysis project Ga0123342, IMG submission 89960) | Root nodule microbial communities of legume samples collected from Mexico - Turtle bean Mexico white nodule | ecosystem: Host-associated > Plants > Roots > Nodule | place: Mexico: Nepantla... | reverse complement strand
AATATTTATAATTATAAATATTTGATAAAAATTTATTTTTCATTATTTTTATCTTTCCTTTTTTTAATTAATATAATTATTATATAAATTTATTTTTTAATTATTAAAAAATATATTTATTTTTATTAGTATTATTTATATTTATAATTAATTATATATAATATGATTAATTACGTTTTTATAATAATTTTTTTAATTTTAATTATATTTTAAATAAAAATAAAAATAATTTAAGTTTAAAATAAAAGGATAAAAGAGTAAATTAAAGTTAAATATACAACTTTCTTCGCATTTGCGAAGAAAGTTTTGCAAGCAAATTTTTTTTCGATTCGCGTGCTTTTTTTTTCTTTATTACGTGGATTCATCTTCATTTCACTGTAAACAGTATTTATTTGCCTTTCCACGCACCGAAACAAACACAGCCTCAGTGTAGTAGGCGTGAGAAGTGGCTGCTTCTTCCTGCACCTCCATACCTTCTTGTGCCACCTCTATAAAATTTTCTTATTCCAAAAATACCCTTTTCAATATTTTGGATTACATAATCTGGAAGTCTTTTTTTAAATTCAAAATTAACTTCCGAATTTATGTAATCCGGAAGTCTTTTGTGATTAGCTTCCAGATTACATAATCCGAAAGTCTTTTCTATACATAAGATTAGCTTCCGGATTATGTAATCCGGAAGTCTTTTTTTCAGATGTGTTATTAACTTCCGGATTATATAATCCAGAAGTCTTTTCTAAATATGAAATTGACTTCCGAATTATGTAATAATCCATAGACTTATTATTTTAAATCCAAGGGGTGAAAAAAAAATTGTATTTTTATATTTAGTATGGGGTGACACAAGAAGGTATGGAGGTGTAGGAAGAAAGAGTCGTTAGAAGTTATGAAGAAAGAGCCCATATCCAGGTAAGCATTGGGTTTATTGGCCCAAAGGCCCATTAATGAATAGGTCCAGCAACGTCAGACGCTAAGGAAGGAATATAAACGGTCCAATGGGAATTGTATAAAGCACGCTTTCGCAATCACAATATCGCAGATAGCGTATACACAGAGTTTTTGTCGGCGGTAACCAAAGGAAGAAGAAGCGTTTGTCAATAGAGTTAGAGGATGTCGGGCGTTACCAACAACAACAACGAGGAAGACAAGAAGCCCAGCGAGCAAGGAGCACACATCAACCTTAAAGTCAAGGGGCAGGTACGTTCCTTCATTATTTTTTCGTTTTTTTCGATTTCTAGGGTTTTGATTTTCTCTTGGATCGTGTTACTTGTGTGCTCTAGATCTTCGATTTTTGACTCTGGTTAGTTTGAAATCGTTCGACAGTGTTATTGTATTATGATTGTGTGTCAAAGTATGTTTCATTTATCATTTTTTTTACTGGATTGGGGTTTCATTGTGGGTTGTCGTTGATTATGTTTTGTTTTGGTTTGGATTTATGGGATTGGGTAAAAATTATAACTTGATTATTTGATTTTAGAATCTTTGGATTTGGATTTTTTAACGGTTTCTTTTTGTAATTTGCGTGCAAAAGTACGCATTTATACCGTGTTTTTGTTGATTATGCTTTTGTTGTGGTGATTTGTTTTTTCTTTATTTTGACTTGTCGTTGCATGTTTTTTTGACGAAATTCACCCTCTGGAAATTTTATTTTTGATCATCACGATAAATAGAGTTCGATGACGTTAACTTCTGGAGTAAATTATGTCAGGGTTTGACTTTGTTAATATTGATGATGGATTTTAATGATGTTTTCCTCTTATCGTTTATGTAATTTGTTGACATTTTATTAATTTTGTTTTTCTTCTTTTCTGGGGTTTTGTTATTTGAATGTTTCATTAATGTGTGTATTGTATCTGAATCCCAATTTTATAGATGAAAATTGGTTCCAGTTCTATTTATGCAAAAGATTTTTGGGTTCAATTAGTTTTATATTGTTTCTCCACGCATCCATTCCGAACCTCAATCTAGCGGATTTTTTTTTTTACAGTGGGTATGCAAATCCAACTGTTACAATGCTAAACTTAGGTTTACCTTATCTTATTTATGAATATGTACTTTGTTTTTTTGTAACATGTGATATACTGTTGCATTCATGATCAATCTGTTGTTCTTTGTACCATTACAAAGAAAACTACACCCAATTCAAAAATACACACTTCTTTTTTTTAGTTGGTTACTAAAACCAAGTATATCCAGTAAATATGTAACTAATTGAGTTGCAAAGTATTGTTAGTACTCTATATTTTTGAATTAGTCTATAGTTTTCTTTGTTAGTCTTTTTCTTTAACATTTCAAAACTTATTTCATGACAATAACGAGTTAACGTGGTTCTAATTTGTTAATTGGATGTTGTAGGATGGGAACGAGGTGTTCTTCAGGATCAAGAGAAGCACCCAATTGAAAAAGCTTATGAATGCTTATTGTGACCGACAGTCAGTTGATTTCAACTCCATCGCTTTTCTCTTTGATGGACGTCGCCTTCGTGCTGAGCAGACTCCTGATGAGGTTTGTGTTTCCTTCATTTTTTGTTCATGGATTCTACAGTTTTTTGGTTTTGACTAAGTTTTATTTTTGCAGTTGGAAATGGAGGATGGTGATGAAATTGATGCCATGCTTCATCAGACTGGTGGTTCTGTATTCTGATGGATGTATCCTCCAGACTTGTCTTTGAAGGAATTATAAGTAGAATTAGTTTAACATAGAGCTAGGTAAGACATGTGATACATATTTTATTATCTGCTATACAGCTTTTGTTGCTGGATCTTGAAGGCATTGTGGTGCTTCCTTTGTCAATATGATTATGGATGATTGTTTTATTTCTGCTTCGTTTGTCTTAATATGTCATACCTTTGAGTGTTTCTGATATTCTCCAATTTCTGAAGTATCAAGTGTTTTTCCCATGTCCACTTTCTTAAAAGTGAAGCATACTTCCATAACCTGTGAATGTACTATTTGTAAATTTAGTTTTATCATAGACTGAATTGGGATTTGAATGGTTAATTTGACAATTAACCGTTAATCGAAACATATGGATAGCAAGCATTCAAAGTGGATTGTTAATTTTTTTTAAGACTTTTCCGATCAAAATGTAATCTGTAGAGGTTTTGCGCCTGTGTTTGGATGAATACTCGGTTTTTTAGTAAACAAATGCCATTTACTTTTGAAGTTCTGAGTTTGAGATTCAATTTGCTGCATGCAACTTTTTCTGTAACAAATTATTTTATGTTTTTGATAAATTTGTTCAATGTGTCTCCAGATTTGCATGTACACCTTATATTAGATATTTCACCTTAATGATGAAATAGAGTTTATTAATATTTACATAATCTGAGTTTGCACCTCGGAATCTATTCATCTGAATTTAGTCTTAGATGATGCTTTTAGCATTTTTATGTTTTTGTTTGTGGCGAAAAAGTTGTTTTGGTATTGGGATTTGTTTAAACCATTTGCTTTTCCCAAACTCAGAGATTAACTTAAAATAAAAAAAATTTAAGTTTTTGAAAATTTTCAGAAAACTAATTATTTTGTTTTAGTATGAGAACTAAAAAATGTTGGTATGTTTACTTTTTTTTGTGGTTTGGTCAAAATAAATTTGATCAATTACTTTTATTTTTTTATTCGGGAATGAATGAAAAGACTAAAATGTGAAATTTGTGTATATTATATAACAAATAATGATTTGAACCCTTAAAATAGATTTTTGATTTTTGATTTGGCATAGAAAAGTTATACTTAAAAATTCGTATGTTACTGTTGGATTGATAGTCTCTTGTTTGTTTTGCATTAATTACTTATTTGTTTAAATGATTTATAATTCTAATATCACCAAATAAATATACGAATGTTACTGTTGGATTTACATGAGTGGATTTACCTGAGTAGATTTATAATAGTGTGTTAGCACATGTTTGTTTTGTGTGAATTTATAATAGTGTGTTAGCACATGAAAAAAATATGAATACAATATTTATATGGATAAAAATAAAATATTTTTTAAATTATAATGTTTAAAGATCTTCACTTAATGGGCTGGGAGGTCGAAGGCCGGGAAGTGGAAGGGCGGAGGGATGAGGGTGAAGGGCTAGGGTTTGATCAGGGGGCGGAGGGTTGAAGAAGGAGTAGTAAGCGTGAGAAGTTAGGAAGAAATAGCCCATATCCAGGTAAGCATTGGGTTTATTGGGCCAAAAAGCCCATTAATGAATAGGTCCAGCAATGTCAGACGCTAATGAAGGAATAAACGGTCCAATGGGAATTGTATAAGACACGCTTTCCAGAGATTAATGTAAAATAAAAAAGTTAAGCTTTTGAAAATTTTCAGAAAATTAATTATTTTGAGTTGGTATGAGAACTGAAAAAAATGTTGGTATGTTTTATTTTATTTTTTTTGCTTGGTCAAAATAAATTATACTTTTATTTTTTTATTCGGAATGAATGAATAAAGACTAAATGGTGAAATTTGTGTATATTATATAACAAATAATAATTTGAACTCTTATAATAGAATTTAGATTTTTGATTTGGCATAGAAAAGTTATACTTAAAAATATAAGCTAGAATTGATTTAAATATATTATTTGATGGACTTTTTACATTAGTATTTTATTTGCACAATTTTGATACAATTTTAAGTGTTTAGCAAATTTGAGAACAGTGTGTGGGAAGACGATTTTTCTCACGAATTTTACTCGGTAGTTTTTATTTCACTCCATAAGATTTTTCTAGTGGAAAATAAAAATATTTGTGAAAAAACTTTCTAAGTAATTAAAATTCTGCTCAACAAATTAGGTATGAGAAAGAATTATCTTTATTGGCCATCAAAAACATTTGAATTAAATACATCATAAACTGAGTAAAATAAAAACTGAAGGTCGGAGGGTTTTATTAATAAACAAACTAAAAATATTATTCGTTTAAAATTATAAAAGATTCGAAAATTGTACATTGATCATAATATATTAAAAGAAAAGCAATATTGTGTTCCCTCTTTGTGATATAAGATTTTCCTGTCCAGTAATCATATCCAAAATATTCTTATATTCCAAACAATCATCAAACTTTTTTTTTTTTTCTATATCTCTCTTCCAACCACATAATCATCTATCATATTTATATCATCTATCTGTTGTACTATTTCCACATTACTTTTGTGATTCAGTTTACACACAAAGTTTAAAATGTTAGTGAAATTTTCCATTAAAAAAATCTCAAAAACACTCATGTTGTTATATATCCAAATAATTCTAGATCATTTATAAAATAATCAATTATAGTTTGCAAATATTTTATTTTTTTAACTTAAAACATTTTTTAAGGTTAATTACTAAAGTTTGAAATCATCATGAACAAATATTTTCTGTAATAATTTAAAGTTAACATTGTTAATAATATTGATTGCATCGATTAACTTTAATGATGTTATCTCAATAAAGTTCACATTCAAACATTAACATAGTAAATGAAAATGGAAAAATTACTTTAAAGATTAAAGATACCACATTTACTTAAAATAAAGTCAAATTACATGGTATAAATAATGTACAAAATTCTTATAAGTAATTTTTTGTTAAGATTGTTGAAATCTCATATTAATTATAAATAAAAACATTTCATATTATAAGTGAGTATATTATAAGTGAGTGCAAACCTATTGAGTTAGACTTAAAATTTATTTCTTAATATGGTATCAGAACTATTTAAAGTAAACTATATCGGACAACCCACATGACATTTTATAATATATAAGATTGAGTTAAAATTCACTTCTTAATAATAAAAATTGAATTAGATTTTTTCTCAACAAAAAATTAAATAAATTAAAGCATTTAAGGGATGCTCCAATCCTTATACAAAATATCGTAACCTCAAGTTTTCTAACATAAAGAGCTAAAAACTTAGACCATGTAGAAAAACATGTAAATCAAACATAAACTACATTAAATATAACATCATAAAAGTCAGCAAATTCAAGATTGAATTAGATATAAACTTATAAGGATTGATTCTAATGATATTATTAGAGTTTAGTTAATAATACACTACAAGAAAATCATTGAATAAAAATCAATTTTAGAAAAAAAAATAATTAGTTGTTATATTGACTAAATTAGAGACTATTTTAGAGATTAAAAAATTTATTGATTTCTAAATTAGTTTGTATTATTGATAAATAGTTTCTAAATTGGTATCTTACTAGCTACCAATGTTTCTGTTACCAAATTTAGAATGTAAATAATTGGTAGTTAAAATACGGGTAGCTAATTAGATACCAATTTAAAAATTATTTATCAATAATACAAACTAATTTAAAAATCAATAATTTTTTTAGTCTTTCAAATAGTATCTAATTTAGTTAATATAACAATTAATTATTTTTTATCTTTAAAATTAGTTTCCATTTAATGATTTTTTTTCTGATAATTATTCTTCTCTCTTATATCTTCTTGTGGTGTACTTCAAGTATTTACTAATTTCTTTTTATGGAAGCAAAGTTAAATGAATTAATGATGATAAGTACTCCTATGGAACAAGTTGCCGTTACAGTTTTATGTTGGAAGAAGCATACTTATTGCTTATATAGACTAAGAAATATGACATAGAAGAACCACATAAAACGGTGTTAAGTTAGTGGTTCATATTCACTTCTAATTTTTAGATTCATTTTGACTTTAAACATTACATAAGTGCTCCATCCCAATATAACCCTAATGGAAACATGCACTATTCATTCGACAACGACAACTAGATGAAAATACATTCATATATAATGGAAAAACTTCATTTTTTTAATTAAGCTAATTTTGATTTAATAATGCAAAATCTTTACCTCAACACTTTATCAATTTAATTTAATTTTTTTTTCTATTTCTTTCACTGATTTTGATAGCTTATATAAGCTTTTCTTACCAGTTCATTCATGTCAAATAATTGGTTGAGTTGATAATTATCTCTTATCTTCTCTTAACTTTACATGACTATCCAAATAAGCATTCTTTGTCTCAACTTGGATCTTTCTTTTTCCTTTGAATACACTCTTCATAATTCAAAGCTTTCATGCTTTCATATTGTTAATATATATTATTGCACTACAAAGAAATTTAAATTGGATTGAATTGACTCCTCTATTCAAATTCATCCAATTAAATTCACCCATTTCATAATTCAATTATATGAGATTCACAATAATTCATAATCCTTACTCACAACTATAGTTTGATTTCATCCATCTAAAGTATTATATGATTGAATTGACTCATTATTATTAATTATTATTGGTTAAACTATCTTGTTAAATTTATAGTGTTAATACCACATAATATTTTAAGTAAAAATAAAAAATTACAATAAATAAAAAAATGAAAAAAATAGTATAAATAAATACTTTATTATTAAATATTAATAATAATAATTAGTAAGATAGTTTATATTTATATGTCATCTTTATATGAGTTTTTTTAATCTTGTATTTTAAATGAATATATAAATTTAAAATATTTTAAAAAAATCATTTAAAACAAATTTTGTTGTAAAATGTATTTTATCGGTTTTGGAATAATGGTCAATTGTATACAAGTTGAAAGTTGCAACTTTTTTACAAGCTGAATTTAAGTAGTTTTTTTTTTCTCTTTAAAAGATAAATTATTTTTATTGTTGATTATTAATTTAGATTTTATTAGTATTAAATTATTTACTATTGTATTAGTCGTCAGGATTGTTAGTATTTTTATTTTATAGTTTTCGGTGTTATAATTTTGTTATATATATTATTAAAGTAAATCAAAATGAATGTAACAGTTCAATAATTTTAAATTTTGTATTGAATCAGTTTATACAACTTTTCTATTTATATTTTAAAATTATTTTCGATGATTTTTTTCTTATAATTTCATATATATATATATATATTAATTATATAAAAAAATAATTCAATTTTATATTCAAACAAAATTAATTATTTTAAAATAAATTCTCAACAAAATCATTGGAATAAAAACCAATTCTTATTAAAATCAATAATCAATTATACATATAATTTATCATTAAATATATTTTTAGTTGCCATCTCAAATACACTCTTTACTTACTCTCTAAAATTTATCATTAAATTTATCAAAATTAAGTAAGCCTGTCATTTGATTTTTTTTATCATTCTTAAATAAAATTACTCTTATTTTATTAGAAAGTTTGCCAAACCAACAATTAAAAATTAAAAGAAAAATCTAAAAAAGATAAATAGGAAGATTTCTAATTACATTTATCTTTCTGGTGCTTTTAAGAAAATGCTAACTAATCCCACAAAACAAATTAAAAACCCTTTTATTGTAAACAAAAGTGTGATCTCATATAGTTATTTTTAGTAGTTTTATCATAGTATGGACTTACGAATAATTATTGAGATACATCTTAGAGAATAATATCAAAATAGATACTTCATTACACTTGAGTTTATATATTAGAGAATAATATCAAAATAGATACTTGATCACACTTTAGCGTGTCTTTATTAGAGAATAGTATCAAAACAAATACTTTATTAAACTTTTGCATTTCTACTTCTATATAAAATTGAAAGAATAATAGCATATTTGATGCAAGTTCTTAATTTAATTTTTAGTGGATCCTTTATTATTGCATAATGTTTTTAAAAAGTAACTAATTTCAACTTTAACAATAAAACTTAACTACACTTCTTAAATTATTTTTAATAGGTCCCATTTATCTCTCTACTCACAAAATAACTCATTCAACTTAAAAATTATATTCTTCATAATTAAGCAACCTTGATAATAATTTCTTATGTAAATAATTTATATAAAATTTCTATAAGAACCCATTTTACTTCAGTTGTATATTTAAGTTACTTATGTTCATGAACCAACTTAAAGAACTCAGAAACTTTATTACACTTTCGTGTTCTATTTTCTCTTTATTTAAGCTTTGGGAAAAAGCTTAACACAAATATTTTCTGTTATTGAATTGAAGAAAAAACAGAGTTAAAATTTAGCTTCCAAAAGCAAAGCTTTAAAAGTTATTATTTTCTTTAGCTTTTCTTCCACTTGAAAATAAAGATTTCTCTCTTCTTTCAACTAAACCCTATAAGTTTTTACAAAGTATCTCACTATTATTTTCTTTCTACTCTTTCAAAAGAACTTATTTTCCATAACATTAGAGCAAAAACGAGAACTTATGTTGTAGTTGTGTAAATGGAAACTCATATATAACAAAATCTTTACATGGAAAGTGAAACTTGAATTCATACTGTTGTGAAATATGAATCCAATTATTATGAACTAACAAACCTTTGTTGTCTTAACCCACATATGGTTCTTCACCAAAGTTCTTTTCTTTATGTGCGTAATCCTCCTATTATTAGAATTAAAAAATAACAAGACTAAGTTGTGTTTCTTAATCAAATCTAAGTTGTGAATCTAAATTGTTTGGCCCACTTCTTTACTTTATGTGGTGCCGCACAAGTCATGTGGGGCTGGTCACTCTCATTGGAACCAATTTCAAAATTTGGATAACAACTTCCAACCTTGAAGGAATTGGATAAGAACATAGCTTGTGGAGGGTCCCATTTGCCCTTCTTTCACAATAAAGGACACATCCAACCCAGCTACCCCAAAGAGGTCCTAGTAAAAGAGGAGTGCTTCAATGGCCCCAAATTCTCACCCTTTTGTGTTTTAACACCAAAAAATGGATAAAAAAGGAAGCAGCATTCAATGCCAAGCGCAATTTCCGGTGATATGCTGGGTTGCTTTAGTTGGCATGAATGCCCCACCAACAGTACAACATATTCACCAATCATGCACAAAACACCACACACAAACACCTAAAATAATCATCATCCATAGACACAAAGTTGCAAACCTTTGCCTCAGAATGTCCTTTTGTTTTCACAGCAACAGAAATAAAAAAACAGCACTATGACTCGTTTATTTGAAAGTCAGAAACTAGTGATCTTTCAAGCTACTTATTACTTCAAATCGAGAGTCAGAGACTAGTATTATTTTAACATGCTACAGGTCAAGTGTGAGAGACTAATAATCTCTCAGGGTGCTTGATTTGGAGGTCACATGCTTAAAGGACATGGTTATTTGACTTTCACACCACACCAAATTGTATTTGTGAAGTTTCAATCATTCACACAAAGTAAAGAACTTGACCCACAAACTCAGAATTTCAAATTAGTTGCAAACTCATGAGTTAACAGATTATAATGATAGAACTCTTTTCAAGATCCATTGAGCAGACATGAATAATTTACTAAACAAAGACTAAAAGGTAAAGGGTTTCAATTGTTTGGTCTCTTTGTGCTGCAAAAACACTGACAATTAAACAAGCTTTTTGGAAATACAAGACAACATTCATTTATTCTCTGGCTGCATATACAACAGCTAAATACATATCTCACAGTTTGAAGGTGTTTCTATTCACCCCCTTTGTACCTATTCTTGACTGATTCAACATTTTGTTTACCTACTGAAGCCTCTTCAGCACCATCAATGGCCTTGCCAAAGGTCTGACTTGCCACCCCCTTTTGGGCTTCCTTGGCCTTCTTCTCCTCTGCAACCCTCTCAAATTCTTCAGCCGTGGAAGGTGCCCTCTCTTCCATCAAACCCCTCCCCTTGCTTCCTTGCCCGTAATTCTGACATGCATGTTCATATATTCATTCAGCAACAAGTGCATCAAAATCAATCACAATATTCATTCAAATGTCACCAATTTATGATACCCAGTTAAACACTTTGCATGCTTAATTACTTTCTAACAAACCCATTTCAGCAGAGATTGCATTTTCACAGCCAACAACCCAAAAATCTTCCCTTGATTTCTCATGGGTTCACTTGATCCACTTCTCAGCCCTTAATAAGAGAATCATGCAATTACACAAACCAGAATAAAAAGAAGAGAAAGTTTACACATTTACTATTCCTTCCCAAACACCCACCAAATCACAAAACGAAATTCAAAGTAAGAAAAACCAGTAACAGTCATCCAATTCGTTCTTGCCACACACAAATTCACAATCTTTTAAAATGAAGCACCAGCATAGAGAGAAGAAAATTGAAGCATAAACAAAATACCTTAATGGGGTTGTAGAGAAGAGGCCTAGAGGGCTTGACCAAGGAAGATCTTGAAAGATTGAGGAACTGGGCACCAGCCATAACTAGATAGAGTGAGTGTAAAAAAGTATTTTTTTTGAGCTTCAGTTTTCACTACAACTGTTCTGTGGCAAATATGTTGTTGTATTTAAGAGAACGATGATGATGTAGGAAAAGAATAAAAAAAATAAAATAAAAAAAATTGGAGTTTGGATAGTGGGGACGTGTCTGTAGGTGGAAGCAAATGATAGGCACGTGGTGGTGTTGACATCAGACGCTTCATTCATGCAATCCAAATCCAATTGGACAACATTGTAGAAGTCGAAGCAAAAACAGGATATGCTTCCTATTTATATACAAACAACTATTTTTGTATCCATCTCAATCTTATTAAATCTTGTGTAATCAACATAACTTATTATATTTATAATAATGCTACTTTTACTTTTTTATTTTTTCATAAAATAATGATTTTCTTAACTTTTTTTTTATAATACTACTTCTACATTCATTAATATAGTGTTACTTGCTTTCAAAACAGAAACTAATTATAAAAATAAATAGGTCAATAGTAGAATGATTCATGACATTAATAGTTGAAAATACTAAGAATATTTATGTCGAAATCCGTCTCGATTAAATTTTTTAATGATTCTCTGTCACAACTTTAGAAAATTATTATTTTAGAATGGAATTTTTATTTGATATGGTATACTTCATTGAAATTTGTGTCCTTAAAAAGATATAGTTTGAGATTTGAATTTCAGTTTATGAAAACATATTTACAGAAAACAATTAACTTCAATTAATTTCGGTATCTAAAAATATTAGTTTTTTTATTCTTGAAAAAAATAAATAGATTTTATTGCTTTTAAACGAGACTTTGCGTGAAATTTATTAATCAAGGAAGAATAAGTTTTTATGACATGTTATAACAAATTTCTTTAATGTTTTGTGAAATTTATTAATTATGTATTTCGTTGTTTTTTAATTTTGCAGTCCAAGTTACAATTGTTACTTGAAATAAACTTTAAAGAATCATATACATGAATTCTTCCAAAATTTCATCATCAACACGTATATCATGTTATTTAAATGATTGTATATCATGTTATTTAAATGATGGTTCATTCACTTTTTCAAACAATGTTATTTAAATGATTGTATATCATGTTATTTAAATGATGGTTCATTCACTTTTCCAAATTTTTTTTTTTCCTCATATATGTCTAATATTTCTCTATGTGAAGTTCATATTGTATAACTTTTATCTTTGATGTAGATACAAAATGGGCACTTGCAGAAGCAAATAGAAGAAAAATAGAATAATGACATCGAAAATTTTTTAACTTGGAAAAACTCTCATAAATAAAAACCCATGAGACCTAGTCCAGACAAAAAATTCACTATGAAAGTAAAATTACAATATTTGTTTATCTCACTGATAACACTCAATTTCACCCAATAAGGATGAAATACAATGTCTCTCTAGTCTCTCACTAGGATTTCTAATCTCACACTATGGTGGATATCTTTATTCTCTCTATGTTTCTCCCTTGCTTACATTCTTATTCCTCACAAGTTCCCTTTATATAGAAAATGAGAGGAAGACTTCTTCATAAATAGACAGTGGATAATTAATGCTTATCACATTTTCAAGATACCTTGAGAATACTATCTTCAACTTTCAAGGTTGGACTTCATAGTCTTTAAGAGATATATAATTCTAAGATTTTGGAAATATATTCAATGGATTAATTATCAAGATTCATTGGTCATGATTTTCATTAAATTAAGGAGGGATTCCCAACACTTTCCCATATCCCGACATATCTAATTCAAACAATGTGTCCTATTGATAGGTTTTACGTTTTAGCAAGCAAATTGCAAGAACTCATCAATTCTCTTCTCATACTTTGGACTAACGAGATGCATTCATTCAACCTTGCTCCATGACTACGTACCTTACAAACTCCATCATTATCAATCATATATAAAATTTTGACAACATTTCACATTGGTTTGCGAAGTACATGAAATGAAATCAGAGTCAAGTATGCATCAAAAAAACAACACAAAATGATTTCAACCGAAATTTCACCAAATTTAAGTATACACTTACAATTTGTACATATTAACAAATTATGAAAAATATAATTTTTTCCAAACGACCTAATTGAACAATTCAAGATTTAATACAAATGTTAATTTTTAACCATTTGTACTGAATCTCAAGTGAGAATTAAGGTTCACTCGATACGTACATGAATATGATACTTAATTTAAATCAAATTAATACAACAAATACAAACTATATAAATTTTCTATAATTTAATCCCTATCATTTTTTAAAAAATTAGGAACTAAAAGATTGAGTTGATGCGAGGAACTAAAATAATTAGTCCCTATAATTTTTACTATTCCTAAAAATTTATAAATTTAACAGACAAAATATCATAATTTAAACTGCACAAATATTACACAATAAACAAATTCAATAGAGACATTCATACATTATCGTGATTGAGATCCCTAAAAACAATCACTTCAATTTGAATAGTACAATGGAGATATAGAGCACCTACCTCAATGACGCACTTTAAGCAACAAAAACGAAAATTCAATTGGAGGAACTCCCTCACCAGGACAAAAGACCCACCCCAACTGATTTAAACTTCCAAAATCACCTCATACACATCTAGAAACATGCTCAAAATGTTTGTTGGAGGAGAAAATGAAGTGATTTCAAGTTTGCTACGCCGCAAAATACAAAGAAAATGAAGTGCAATGACCTAATGTAAATATTTTAATTACATCGAACTTTGTGAGCTCTAACATGAAAAAACATCATTTATGTTAAATTATACGTTGGTCTAAAGTAAGTGAGAATTTTTTATTTCATATCCCTCAAGTTTCAACGTAATTTTTTTTCCACTTATTTACAAAAAATATCATCGCACGCATTTTTGTCATAAAGTAATTCTTGACCTACCATAAATTGAGTGATGTGAAAGACTAATTTTGTATTAATAATATCATAAAATAAATATTTAAAAACTAAATATAAAAATTATGAATATTTTTTTTTACTATAATCAAATATTTAAGACCAATAATAACTTTTATACACCCTTCTCTTAATTAGTAAAAATTTGAAATAAAAAAGTTATAATAGATATCAAAGTTTCAAAATGCACAATATCAAATGCATGAAAAAAAAACCTTTAGTATATATATATATAAAATAAAGTTTCAATATAATCCTATTTATTTAGCCTCAACCAAGCTTTTGATGCACCTAAAAAATTTTATTATTTAAGTGTCGAAAAAAAAAACTTATATACTTCTTTCTCATACCTCAACTAATAAGATCCAAATACTTACCATATTAGAAAACTTAGAATTCGAAACTCGTATATAAGTTAATAGTTATGGAACCGAAAGTATATTTTGAGCAATAAATGAAGTTGTACATGAAAGTAGTGAGACAAAAAGAAAATTGTACTTCTACAAAATTGTACTTTCATAAAAGGTGAAAAAACCATACAAATATACCCTTGCAAAATAGAATAAACAAAACACTACTAATAAAAAGAGGCAACCTAACAACTTTTTTCTTATGATCCTAGCATTCAACGTTCTTCTTCCAAAGACTTATTTATATACATTAATAGAAAAGAAGAGAGAATGAACAAGAAAATAAATGTCAACATTCCCTTTTTTATTATAATTTCTATCGCATTATATATATCCTGTGTGTTTGAGAAAATATCTGAATCTTGCTATCATTATTTTTTATTAGAAGATTTACGAGAAAACATTATAAGATGTACCAACTGAATAAAGACAAATGAGCATGTTGACTGAATAATATATAAATAATAAAAACTAGTGTATCTAATTCTTTAAAATTTTAGATAAGATGTGAAGTCAACTTTTATTTTGTGGTTCGTTCATGACTCTTATATGAAGATATTCTTAATGTTTTTTCCTAATTTTGTCCACTATAATAACATCATCAGTTATGATGGGACTTGGTAACTAGGGAAATTTGAAAAAATTCTGCATAATTATACTGATGAAAATATTTCAATTTAGAAACTGCCAATAAAATAAAAACAGTCAGCATGAACAGATAGATGAACCAAACCGTATTAAATTTGATCTTAAAATCAAATAAATGGAATGAGAAAAAATAGAAGTGTAGTTAATTCAGTCCAATTGGTGAACAACCTATTTTCAGGGTAACCTCATCTCAGTGGTAAAAGGAGAATAAATAGCATGGTTAAGTTGAAAGAATTGTTTCACCCTATGTTTCATGTTATTAACGGTTCTTTATTGGTCTTTTTTTTTCCTTGGCTATCGTTTTGCTGTCAAATTAATATGATTCTAGCATAGACTTGTCTAACACTAGAGAGATGATAGTATAATTGTGGACAAATGTCCCCAAGTCGTCTCCCAACGAATCCAATAGTAAAATCAGTT
>Ga0123342_1006813_pt1 | contig 15592 bp, 9 predicted proteins | sample Turbeawhitnodule_FD_89960 | JGI IMG/M metagenome (GOLD analysis project Ga0123342, IMG submission 89960) | Root nodule microbial communities of legume samples collected from Mexico - Turtle bean Mexico white nodule | ecosystem: Host-associated > Plants > Roots > Nodule | place: Mexico: Nepantla... | reverse complement strand
TTTAATTTTCAATTGCATATAAACTTTTGAACATTATTATGTGTGCTTTAATTTTCAATAAAATGTATGGATGCTTTTATAACTTTATACATTATTTTATTTTATTATGAAAAAGTGGTGATTGAATTTTATAATTGTATAAAACAGATTATAAAAAAGTTATACAATTATAAAAAAGTGGTGGTTAAATTTTATAATTGTATAAAATAGATTATAAAAAAGTGGTCGTTAAATTTTATTTATTCAAAATTAAAATTACGTCAGTTAAAAATGTCACTACTTACGTATATTATGACACCAGAATCTTTTTCAATGAATGTAAATAGGGACAGTTATAACTGACACTACTTACATATATTATGGCGTTAAAATCTTCTTCAATGAATGTAAATTGCGACAGTTATAACTGACAATATTTACATATAAAAACCGTCACTATTTACACTATGTTTAAAGTGGCGGGTGTTGCGGCGGGTAGCGTAAGACCGCAACATTAAACTTTGTGGCGGCCAGTTCTATGGCGGTTTGGGAAACCGCCACAAGCGTATATTGTGGCGGTTATAAACGTCAGTTTATATGAAAATAACCCCCACAATATACACTTTTTTTTTGTAGTGACATGATTGATGTCCCTCATAACATATAAAAAAAATAATTTTTATTAATTTCTTATATATTTGTATCCTTAATTATGAATCTATAATATACACATATCTCATAACGAAGTTCCATATACGTTGTGCATATTTTATATTTTATAATGAAGTTCACATATATCAAACTATTATTTGGTGAAGAAAAAAAGTTATGCATCTAATATAATTCTGAAATCATATTTTGGCCTAAAACTTAGATATTGTTTAAAATATTTAAATAGAAATAAGATACAAAAAGATCAACACCCAACCAACGCTAATCCAAGTTTATATTTCTGATCATTGTTGGACTGGATTTGAAGTGAGTAATTTAATTCTAATATATTTAAATAATTCATTTCATTGTAAAGTAATTCATATATATTTACAAAAGTAACGAGCGATACAATTTTTATTAGAAAGAATATATAGAGGTAAAAACTACTTTTCATTCACGTGTTAATTCTTTTATGAATAGAGAAATTAATGAGATAAGTAATTTGCGTGCCATTTTAAAATTAAAACTATTATTCGTAGCAGAGATAAGTCATTGGTCTATATGTGGAGACTTTTGTGGGTTTTTTATTAAGATATTTTTTTCTTGTTATTTTTTAAATTATAAAATTGTGTTCTAAATGCGAAAACACGTTAAAGTTAAAAAATCAAAATACATAAACGTTAAAATTAAAGAAATTGCTTTGTGAGCCATTTCTTAAGAAATTAAAGAGCAGTAGAACACTTCTAAAAAATATCGTTTTTTTAATAGTTGAGTAGTTTTTCTTAATTAGAAAAGCGCAATTGAGTAGCTGAAATAAATAAATGGTTTGTTCAGCAAAAAAATGTTTAAATTAAGAACTTTACAAATTAACCATATCATATAAATTTAAATGATAAAATAATTATTAATTCTGCTCCTAAAGAAAGACAAATGTATTACTTTTGAGTTGTGGATGCAAGACATAGTGGGCTTATCGAGTCTTTATTAAAATTAATTAAAAGAAAATAATTTCAGAATTTAAACTTATTTTTCATCTTATAGACAATTTTAAAATTTGTTTAATCCACAACCAATCATTATGATTGAATAGACAATGTCTATAATATCATTTAGCTTAGTAGAGGCTTATTGATTAGTAGTTATGTGAGTGCAAGTACTATGTTGGAGATCCCACATTGACTAGAGATTAGAACCTTTCATTGTATATAAGTGGGTGCAAACTTCAACCTTATGAGCCGATTTTATGGGGTTGAGTTAGGCTTAAAGTCCACTTCGTAACATGGTATCAGAGCCTATCCTAGCGAGTATTTGTGTTGGGTCTATCGTGCCACCCGCTATCGGACCACCCATAATATATAGTCCCACGAGTTGGCAGTCTCGGCGTGAGGGGAGTGTGCCTTTCATTGTATATAAGTGGGTGCAAACATCAACCTCATGAGCCGGTTTTATGGGGTTGAGTTAGGCTTAAAGTCCACTTCAATTTTTCAAAATAAAAAGGTTAAATATTTTTTTAATTTCTTAATTTAAATAAAATTAAACAAATTATCTATCAGTTATTTGGGTTCATGGGGAAGCCTAACCTTTAAAGGGAGCAATCATAAAATATATTATCATAGGAATTTTAATGTATCAGAAAGAATATATCATAATCATGTGTGATGCTGAAGCATTTACTGAGGAATGATGTCATTCACAACAACAAGAAAACAAATATTTGATTTTCCTTTTATCAATCTACCAAACTTTCTTTCTGTGTTTGATTTTCCTTTCACTATAAAAAGGAAAAACACAATGATGGAGAACTGAAACATTTCAAGCAAATTCTATCATAGATTTGAGCTTATAGACAATGTAGCATATGCTGTATATACAGGCACAGAAAGCCAATATTCATCCTCGAATCATCTTCTTTGCACAATCCTTGCAACAAAGCTTACCAAAAAAAGTAAAGTGAACTTCTGCCCTTGACACAAGGCATCCACAATGCAACCTCTGAAAAACAAAATCAATAGTTCTTACTTCAATATAGAGATTGAAAATAAAGACACCATCGATTGTAGGCATAGCAATCTCTTTTAGCCAAGAAATAAAAATGAAAAAGTTCCAAACTTACCTTCTTGCAAATAGCACACTCTAACCATCCCTCGGTATTCTTGTGAAATGTCTCACAAAAGGATCCTTTTTCATAAAGAGAGCTACATTTTCAAGGTTCAAACCAGTTATGGAAGGAAATTATGGAGATGAATCAAATCTTAAATTATTCAAATGGGGAAATTAACAATGTATAAGGGTCAAATAAAACAAATACTTTGGATAAAGCAAACCATACATATGTGTAAGTTCCTTGTGACCGGAATGCAAGAAACTGTCATATAAATTTACCTTTGGCAATGTAAATATATGATCAAGAGCTGATACTGACATTCAAAGCCACACAAGTTTAGAAACTACAACTTGCAATAGTTTAGGCAAAAAACTTAACTTGCGAGAAAAAAATCTACTTGTAAGGGTGAAGTTTCATCAAATTGTTTGGTAAACAACCACAATACTCCCTAGTTAGACATGCACTCTAACAGAATAATTTCACTGCATATATAGAACCCAGCAGAATAGTATTTTCACGACAAGCTCAGAACAACAGTCAAGTATTAATCTATTAAAAAGGCCTGTTAGTGCCATAGTATTACAATAATCTGAACACTATAACTAGTCATAAAAGAAAGTTGTTGCAGTCACAACTCAACCATCACTGTTTAGTAATTCAATTGAATTTTTTTTCTACACATATCATAGTTTTCAATTTTCATATGTTTTATTGAGCATTAAATATATAAAAATACCATTAGGAGAACAGGTCAAAAGAAAAAAAGACAAGTAGGGAGAAGAATAACTACTTTTATTGTCTGAAAAGTTATAAAACTGACAGAAAATAAAGCCTGCTAAATAGGCGACGGAGAAACAGAAAAACTGAAAAGCAAACGCGAAAACGGCAACAGGGGAACGCAATAGGCAATACTTTTGTGATAGAATAACACCCAACAGCAACATGATTTCACAAACCCATCAAGAACTTATAAAGATTAGTAAACATATAAAAACCATGAAAGAATCAATTAGAAAATGTACATCTATTGAAGAAACAAGAGAAAGAAAAAAAGAAGAAAAGATAGTTATAAATAAAGAAAAAGAAGGTACCCGCATCTGTGGCAGAGCTGAGCTACAGTACCATCGCCAAGCGGCCATCCGGTAAGGAAGGTTGTTGACTTGGACTTGCAATGAATGCAGGTGAACTCGTTGTTAAGAGAAAAAGCAGAAGAAGAAGAAGCAGCAGCAGCAGAAGAAGAAGAAGCAGCAGCAGAAGAAGAAGTAGTAGTGGAGGAAGAAGAGGAAGAAGAAGCCATCGAAGCTCTTAGCCACACACAGAAGACAGAGAATTCTGAGAAAAACAATATAGAGTGACCAAAATGAAAGACAAGCAAGCCATGCAGTATATAACCCCTTCTCAATGACAAGCCCAATATTACCCAACTTCAGATTAAAATTATTATATTATAATAAAGATATACTTTAATAACTTTAATAATCATATAATCGTAATAATAAATAATAATAGTAAATAATAATAATAATAATAATAATAATAAAATTATAAATAATAAATAATATTAATGAGTAAAACTAATATTGCACTATTAAAATTCAAGGTAAATTAAATTTGAAGAATTTACTTAGATTAGACCGCTTTATTTATCATAATTAAGCTATGCCAAAGTAAGTCACACTTATTATTTAATAAAATAATCATTTTCCCTTTCTTTGGAAAGGACGAAAGAAACAGAGGTTCAGGAAGTAGGCAAGTGGCAAAAGAAAAAAAAAAGATAAATAAGACGAAAAATAGAAATCCTTTATTCAAAGAATTTCTTTTAAAAAGGGGATAGAAATTTAATTAATAAATTGTTACAAGAGAAATCATTTTTATTCAAAACTATTGTGTTTTATTCATTTAAATTTTTAAATAATAGATCTATATAATCAATTATAGTCATCTATAATAAAATATATGAACAATGTGTTAACGCAAATGAACATGGCGTATTTTTACACGTACTTTATTTTTCTCTATCAATTTTTTTTTCATATTTTTCAAGGGACCTATATTTTATTTATCCTATTTCAATTATACCTTTTCATTCTCTTAAGATGTAATCTTTGAAATGCTGTAGTCAAAATCATTTATGAACTAACTTATATTACAAGTTTTTTTCATATATACTTTTCAAATAGAAAAATAAGAAAAGAATAATAAATTTCATTGTATATTAAATTTAAGTGATTGACAAGTTAAAAATAAATTTCAAAATCATATAACGTCGACAATTACTTCTTGCACCTTATCAAATTTAAACCTGCAACTAATTTTTATTTTCATGTGAAATGATAAAAATATTCTTAAATAAGAAGGAAATACATATAAAAATACATTCAAAATCGCCTTTTCGAAATATATTTCTAGACTTTTTTTCCAGCATATATTTTTGGCATTCCAAAATTACATTTTCATAATGAAATATTTATATTTAAATTCTATTTCAGATTTTAATTTCTAAAACACAATAATGTATTCTGGATTTGTTTCTCTAGAATGTATTTTTTCAATTCCGGATTTTCATTTTTAAAGTGAAGAGCATTTTTGGAAATTTAAGAATATGTAGGGAGGTTCAAAATGGTTGGGTATAGGATGAATTTGCCTATAATGTATTCTGGTTTGCTTCACCACATTGATTATTGGACTATCAATGAAGTCACATGCTTAATGGTAGACGTTAAATCCAGAACGAATAGCCAATATGAAGTCACATGCTTCCAATCATTTTTTTTTAATTTCCAAAAATGCCCTTAATTCTGAAAATAAAAATCCGACAGTGATTATTGAGTTTCGAAAATAAAAATCAGAAACAAAAATTAAATTTCTATTTCCGAAAAAAAAATCCAAAAATTAAAAATAATACATTCCAAAAAAAAAATCCTTGTGTTTTGGAAAAGAAAATTCGAAAACAAAAATGAAAAATCCATTCCGAATAAGAAAATCCGTAATATAGAAAATTCATTCCAGAAAAAAAAATCCAGAACACATTTCGTAAAAGGAAGTGCAGAAGGTATTTTTATATGCACCTATTTTTTTAAGGACATTTTCACCTTTTCCGCTGGAATCGGTTGCGGTGATATGGTGCAGAAAGCAATTGCCTAGGTAAAACAGAGCTATCATTTTACCTTAACAACGAGAAAATAGAATGAAAGTACATAAAATCATAAATCATAAATCATAATTACCATTCTTAAAGAGAACTCATCATTAGTAATTAATTATATCTAGCTAGATTAAAATTATAAAAGGCATATATATCTTGCAAGATATATCAAACTTTTCCAAAAGTGATGATATGAGGCCCTTGAGAGTTTATTCATAAAGTGATTTTGCAGATTTAACTCTACTTCTTTTGTTTTCATTCTTCGACACCTTCTCAATGGACTTCTCGTTAGAGGATACAGCTTTGGCTATTGCTTTCATCTTTCGGACATTTTTTGATCTCTTCATAATTCTTCCTTTCTGCTTCATCTTCCTGTTTTATAAGAGATCAACAGTTAAAAGCTGTTTAGAAGAAGAAAATATTAAAATAGCTGCCACATCATATCCTTTTGCAAATATATGGAAAACATGAAGCAGGTAATCCATATTTGAGGTGTCACAAAGTTAAAGGGATGAAACTCTTTAGTCGTCATAAGACCTCTGCCCATACTTGAGGACATAGGTAACTTAAACATGGCCCGTGTCAAAACAAAAGGGCAAACAGAGCAAAAAGTATCAAAGGAAAAACAATGTTAATAAGTGTTTTAGTGACAATGGTTAAGGAAACAAAAGTAGAATTTATACTCGAAGGTAAAAACAATGTTGATTAGTGCTTTTATGACACTGGTTAAGGAGTAACAATGTAATAAGTCTTTTGATGATACTGGTTAAGGAGAAATAATGTTAACAGGTGCTTTTATTAGTAAAAACGCAAATAATTGCATATTTTTAGTACTTGAAAGCAATTAATAAAATCTATTACATTCTTCTTTACCACTGTCTTTTTAGATATCAAGCAATACTCTCAGAAAATATCTGTCATGTTTTGTTCAACAACATAGACAATCCATCAACTCAGCAAACTGGCATGAAGAATAGAACTTACTTTGTGTTCATTGGAGCCAAACAATCTAATAAATATAATCTCTTGCATATTAAGACAATCCCTACTATTAAGTTTTGATGTTGACAAACATAATTAAGTTTTGAAGTACTAAGGTCTGCAATGAGGAATTATCATGAATAGAAACTGCAGAGTTAAGCTGAACAAAGCAAGTCACATTCAAATATCTATTAGGTCATATAAGTCAAGCCATCTACAATCTAAGAGCTCATAGGAAGCTTCTATATATAGACAAAGCCTTGTAGCACAAGACGTGTTTATCAAGACTAGAAGCTCTACGTGTTGGTAGACTGTCTATAAACAATACAGGTTGACCATCCTATTTTCAAGGTTGATTTTGACAGAAGGAGCATGTTCTATGTTAACAAATGACTTGGTACAACCTTGCACACACAGAAGCATGTTATCTCGTGTCTCAAAACTTACATGCTCCACTATGCAACTGACTTTCTGGAAGAACATGAAAATGGTCAAACACACGCCCACCTAATGTACAGAAAGCTCAAAACCTTCAGAAGAAACACATGCAATGCAAGCTCCAACGGTCATCTCAAAGACAACTATACAAGGAGATGCTACAATATTACCAAAAAATACAAAAGAATCATGTCTAATTCATGATAATTGAGTTAAATGGGTGAACACTAGACTGTCTACCTAGATCTTCTAGTTTAAGAAAGAGCTTTTACTTGTAAATTATTCACTTAGTGAAGTTAGTCTCTTTTTAGGAGTAGTCTTATTTGTAAATCCTCTCTTCTAAGTTGGTCTGGTTTTCATCAAATTCTTTTTTGTAAGTCAAGAGTGACAAAAAGAATACTCATGAAACTCGAGAGTGACTTTGTTTGAAAAAAATACTCTCGAGTTTTTAATCAAAGAAAGAAATTCAGAAAGTTAGCCGAGAGGAGTGACTTGGCGAACTCATGAACTAGAAGTAACAGTTAGAATACTTGTTGTAATAAGTTGATTAGAATGAAACCATTTAAAAGTTACTCAAAAGGAAATTAGACGTAATTCAATTTGATTGAACTAGTATAAACAAGTTTACGATTACTTTTCAATTATACAAGCAGACTATCCAATTTTTGGCTTAACCTCTACGCGAAATTTGTTTAACCCAAACATTTTAATCAACTGGACGATCACCCCTCTGGACCATCTAGTTAAAGTTTTTTTTTTCTAAAGCTTTGGCAAAAAGATTTTATGCTTCATTCAACCCCTATAGAGATAACTTATTATTTCAACGTTACATTAACCAGAGCATTGAAATCACTAACCACATATGATTTATTTTCTAATAGAATACCATTACAAAAGTAATTTACAAATGGCAAAACCAGATGTGTTCTGCTATGTACTAACAATTCACAAGATATTAGGGTATCAGACATCAGCCACACACGCACGAGCACACACACATACATACATATACATATGCATATACATATACTTGGAACTATAATAAAATAAAGGGGGAAGCAGCACATGTTGCCTTATATACCTCTCTTAAAGACGAAGAGAAAAACACAAACACCTTGTGTTTAATACCTTACAGATAAATGTTAAATGCAAGGAACTGCATTGTATGCACTGCTTCACATGAGAAGATACAAAATACAACTCAGTCCACCAAAACCTATCACGTTCAGAAAGAAAATGGACAATGATCCTTCAGAGCTGACAACTATTACACTTACACCCTCACATGCCCAGCCTATCTTTGTCCACAAACTCTCTAAAATTAAGTATACCCAGTCAATTTTACAGAAAACGAAATTTAAAGGTCCAATGTGCTGTGATTGTAAAAATGAATAAGAGGGAAAACAAGAAGGAATTACTAAGACCATAAAATTCTCCTCTCAGCTTTCTCTCCCTAAGTGGAGAGAACAAACATTGATATTTTCATTTTATTACCTTTTCATTTTATAAATATCCAATGATTCCCTTCTGATATTCTGAAATTTTTCATATCTAATTGCCTAGTATTACTGATTTAACACACAAAACTAAGCTTTTCTTGTAGTGATAATCAACTCAAATAACAAGTGGTAGTAGATAAAATTTCAACCTAACCCACTTAACATAGTAAACACTGTCAACCTTAGAAACAAACAGACACCTCTCTGGCTAAGTAACTTGATTGCATTTATTGTGGGCTAGATAGATCAGATTTGATATTTGTATCTTTCCAAATTCCATATTCCAACTCCAAGGATGATTAAATTTTCCAGTTTTCAAAAATTAGTTTCAAAACCATTCCAGAGCTATCCATCATTCCATCTATAAATTGTAATACATAATATTAAACAATGTCACCTTACAGTCCACCAAGTGGATGCTTTTAAACAGTAATTCTCCAAGAAATTGAAACAATCACTACTAATAATAAGTGCCAAAGGAACACTGAAATTTAAGAAGATGATGGTTTGCTTTGTCCACACAAAACAAAACTTTTTTACCATCAAGACTTTATTTATTAACCAAGTCCAGTACAGAAGCTGTACTGGCTTCATACTAGATAGTATAAACAGTACTAACATACTGTCCAAGGTTGAACACAATTATAGAGTACGAAGATGGGTGAGGAAGATCCCAATTTCCAGTTGACCAGCTGCATTACAAAACTGGTGTTACAAAGACATCAGTGTTTGTGAGGTATATTGATAGTGTGATGATTACTTCAATTATCATACCTTATTGACCTCTTATATACATTTAAGTAATGAATATTCCTCATTTTTGTGAATTAGAAAGACAATACAGTCATGTCACTTAGGATTACAATTGGAAGGGATACCACTAACTTTTCCATGTTTTATTTGTAGAGAATTAAGTTTGGAGCAATAGTAAAGGAACTTACTACTGAGGATACTAGCTCAGCATGCGCATCACTCGCTACAAGTGGCACACGAAGAAACAAAAAGCAACCAGTTGGAGATGCACAGTGACGGGATAGGATGTTGAGCAAGAAACCTCGTAAGTACATAATTTGTCATGTCATTTTCACTCAGTGAGTCGTCCTTTCACTGACCAAAAATTCTCACTTTATGGATTGAAAATAAAAAAGAAGATTAGGCTATGAAGAGGACAACTTTTGCATTAGATAAAAACAAATTGATTACATGCTCTAACGTGAAAAGAGCTTGGGGAGACTTCCATCTTCAAGCTTCACAATTTCTTGCTTATTTTTGTGCTCCAAAAATGTCTGGCAGTAGCTAATATCCCATTCATTGGGGTTGGATTAATAAATCTTGACTCCATTTAGTTTCTTTTATATTGAAATATATTATTCTTTTACAACTCTTTTGTTCTTCCTTTATGCTTCATGTGTATGGTTTAATCATCTATGCTTTGTTAAGATTCATTGCATTGGAAAACATTTTAGAAGTTGTAGACCTAGGGTTGAACAATCAAGGGATTTCATATTAGACGTACTATTTGATGTCTTGGCCATTCTAATAACACAACACTTACTTTTATGCAAATTGCGTGTGAAAATAACTAATAAAATTTCTAGATTAAGGAACTAGGGTTGGTAAACTACAATGTGAATGGAAGAGTTATCTTGGAAATTATAATGAAAGTTTGGAAACTATTGTGTCAAGTTAATGAAATCCAACCCAAGTGACATCTTTATATCATTTTAATCAATTTTTATAAGCTTGCAAATCTTTTAGAAAAACTATAAAAATCTTATTCGATTTGTTGTTTCAATTATAGGATAGTAGTTATTCTCTATGCCTCGATATTGACTTAAACATTTTAAGTCTTAATTAGTAAATATATAAATTTTTCCGACTAGTGCAAATCCCTATAAATAAGACTTGATTTATCAATATACTACTTCAATTGGTACGTTGGCCGAGAAGTTAAAATACTTGACCACACCGCAACTAGAATTGCAAACTGCTACTATGATATTCCCAGTAACCACAATCTAGAACCATGCATTTGAGTGAGTGAGAATAAAGGCCTAAAGGAAGGGCAGTATTCATAGACTAATGTTGCACCAAACAAATGTTATGCCAGGACTCAATTGCAAAAATCTATGAGGCAGACATCGGACATGACACTATCACAGACACCAGGACATCACTATAATCCAAAAATATAGGATAAGGCAATACTGCTAATATATATAATCAATGTGACAAAAATCTCAATTCAGAATTAAGATTTATAAAATTCATACCATAAAAAAGAACTTTGTTACATTCCCTTGATAACATCTTTTGGAATGGAATTGTAAATAAGAAACATGTATCTTAATAGTTAAAACAACTACTTAAGTTTTATACAAACAAACTTAAAAAAATGAGTCATGCATTATTTATAACACATATTGTTTCCTTTTAATTTCTTTACTACTTTCATAGTATAGTATTGTCTAGGAAGCGTTTCAGCCAAGAATAAGTGTCAACTTACTTTCCTTACTCATGTTTAAGCTGTGTCAAAGAGATTTCTAAGTGTCAAAGAGGAGTCTGAGTTAAAATAGAATTATAATTGTGAAAGTGCAGGTCCAAATAGTCTCCAAAAGGACACATCCATCACATTATTCTACAGAGTTCGGTACTCCTAGGCAATAATTTCGGAAAAATGCTGACAACATTCACAGGTACCCATGACCAAGCATTAAGGCTCACATGTATAACAAATCATGAATGTGTTAATATTAACAGCTGATTTTTTTCGTCAATGATCAAGATTACTTAATTTACCTCTGCTTACTCTAGAGACATAAATCCAAAAAACAGATAATTATTAACCTCTCTACAAGGCAGTAAAGTAAAAATCGCTATCTATCTCTCATCACTAACACAGCAAGTAGTTACTTACATATTGGTAGCACCAGAAACCGCGTTTTGAACTCCTGATTCTGATGTATCCATTGCTGCAAGTAAACAAATCTCAATTTAAACCACAACAAGAAAGTAGAAACCAAAAATTAAAATTAAAGCAAAAAAAAAACGGTTTAAAATTGATAATATTTGTGAAACAGGATTTAAGTTCCAGAGAAAGATTAAAAAATTAAAATTTCGACAAATTTCATTGCTTATTGCAACCAAAAGCATAGAAAGTAAAAGGGGACAGGAACGGGGGTGAAGCAAGTACCTTGAGATTGTTCCGAAACGGATGCGTCGGTGGTATCCATTGAAACGACGCCGTCCCTCTTCTTCTTATTCCTATTTTTCGCCATGGTTGCTGGGAAGAGGAGGCGACGGCGGAGCAGAGAAAGTGCAGTGCGGTTTGTTCTACGTTTCCTATTGAGTTAAAAGGTAATTTTGAAAAAATATATTTGTTATCTATATAATCAATAAAAAAAAAGTATATAATAGTATCTCATTTATTAGATCCATTTGTTATCAGCATTTTTTATTTTTATATAATTAAATATAAAATTTAATCAAATTAAATAATATATTATTATTTATGTTAATTTTTTATTATTTATATTTATGTTTATTTTTAATTAAATATGTTTAAAATAAGATAAATAAAAAAGATAAAATATTAAGAAAATTAGCAATACACCATTTCAGAATCTCAATATTAGGGTTTTTTAAGCATTAAGGAGACTCAAGAACAACAATACAGTTTCAGAATCTCAAAATTAGGATTCTGGAGACATTAACATGTTTTTATATTATTTCTCTCTCACAGTTCTCTTATATATCACTTTTTGGAGACATATGTTTTTATATTATTTCTCTTTTAAATTTTTTTTATATATCACTCTTTTGCCTAAAAAAGAGTAACCCCATAAATTCACATTTCACCCCTCTCTCTCCACTCTTCCCTAATAAAAGGCACCAATCTCTCCACTTTCCTGCCATGAGAACAAATAAAATAAAATTTTAAAATTAAGTGAGAACAAATAAAATATTTTATCCAAATGATATTAAAAAAAATGGATCTTTAACAATAAAAGATTTTCATCTATGACATCAAAAATATATTATTTTTTTCAAAATAATATTAATTATTTATTTTAAAACATTAATAATCAACATCCTTTTTAACACTACCTTAATAATCAGCACCCTTTTTCTATAAAATCCCAAACTAACAGCGAATAAAAAAAAATAAAAAAACAAATAATAAACTTGTATCTATTGATTTTATTTTATTTTGTTAAATTCTTTTTGTTTTAAAAAAATTAAAATCTACTAACCGTTTCTGTTATTACACAACAATTAAATATACACAATTTTATATTACAGAAATATTGAACAAAAACAATTTAAAAAATAATGATCCTATTAAAACTCAAATCAACTCAAAGATAATGGTATTTTTAAAAAAAGGTTGGTATAGTTACGGAAAAGGAGAGAGAGACGTAAATAATAAATTATTATAAAAGAACGAACAAAAAAAGAAAGATAAAAAGGGAAGAGGAGAGAAAGACTAAATAATAAATTATTATAGAAGAATCAACAGAAAGAAAAAAAGATAGAAAAGGAAAAGAAGAGAGAAACGTAAATAATAAATTATTATAGAAGAACATTATTATAGAAGAACCAACCGAAAAAAAAAGGGAAGAGGAGACAAAGATGTAAATAATAAATTATTATAAAAGAAAAAAAAATAGAAAGGGGAGTTGTTATGACATTAGTAAGCGGCAATAGCGTGCACCGATTGGAATGGAGTAGCGTGCACCAATGATCGAGTCACGGAGTTGCGTCTGTCTCCCTTTCAATTAGGTGTCTGACTCAGTGATGGTACCGCTGAATTGCATATGTTAAGCCTTTTTTCCAATATCTCCATCGGAACCATTCTTCGTCTTCGTCACTCTCCGTTAAGAGGAAACATACTAACAAAAAGAAGGAACATATAGAAGAACACTTTTCTTTCTTTCGCCTTCTTCTTATTCTCCAAAAGTAAAAGTAATAATTTCTTCTGAGAAGGTTGAGTGTTAGTGACTTAAAATAAGGAGTTAAAGGGGAGTACTATTAAAGGACTTAAAATAAGGAGTTAACAGTTAAAGGAGTTAAAGGACTTAAAATATTTATGAAAGAAGTTAAAAAGAAGATGTTACATTTCAAAATTGTTGTCACTACTTTGGTCACTACTAATATTTGTTTCTCTCTCATAATTTTAAAATAAATCATATCTTTCAATTCAAAACCGATAATTTATTTCAAATATTTTTAAAAAGTAGAAAATGACGCAATAACCAAAATAATGAAATAAAACCAAATATTAATCAAGAATAGAATAAAATAGAAAAAAATTTGAGAGCAATTAAATAGGGAATCCCTTTATATATAGGTATAGATAACATAATATTATTCTATATTTATTTTTAAATGTAGGTTTTTCAAATTTAATACTCTATAAATATTCAATGTTAATCCATAATACGAGCACACTCTTTCCCAATATCAATAATACAAATTTACAAAAGCAATCTTTCATATCATTGGTTGGTTTTAATTTGATTTTTATCCATCAAAGATCTAATTTATTCATATCATTTTTAATACTTGCTTCATTTGATACCCTTTATTATTAAAAAAAAATAAAATTATCTATGCATACAACTTTTGTGTTCAATTTTTTCTTACATGATTCCACGATTCTTAAAATTAATCCTAAATTTTACACTAGATGCATGTTTAGAATAAAAAAAATTGAACCGTGATGTTAAATTTATCTGAACTCAATTACATTTATATAGATTAAAATGAGTTATTAGATTGTGATCTTTCAGGTGACTTGATCGTTGAAGGTCTCGCCACGTCAAAATCCGTCTTCCGCAAATACGTTCCAATTAGTCCGAGTGAACCTGCGAAAACACTACAAACGGCGTCTCTAGTGGTCGATTGCACTCCGACGCTCAAGTCAGTCAAACAAGACCACCAAAGAATCGTGTACTCTGAATCTCAGTGAGACTCGTGCACTCTGTGATTCTTTCTCTCCTCTCTGTGCGAAAACTAGTCACTTGTCAGTATGAAAACGTACCCTCGTAATAAGCGTGGAATGCCTTTATATACCCTGCCGTGCGCCCAAGTTATTCGTGTACGAAGTAACTTAGCGTGTTTCATTCATTGGGCGTCTCAGGCAGCCTCAGCGTGAGTACCAGGTGCGACTTGGACAAGCGCGCATACCAGGCATCACCTAACGCGTGAACGATCACCCCCGTTTTGTCCCATGCACGTTATGGGCTAAGAGAGCACCAATCACCGACCGACTGCTAGCTCCCTTAGACCACTCTCATGCATGGTACTGCAAAGCGCCTAACCACTCTGATCTCTGATACTCTGCCACACAAGACTCGTATGCAATGCTCTTGCTGGGAATCCCTTCTCGTTCCCAGCTTAACTGCGTGTGATACGACGACCGATCGCCCTCTGATCACCGATCTCCGCCTGATCATCGATCACCCTCCAGGTGACCCTCTTCAAGGCACATCAGCTTCCCCGGCCCACATGGCCCACTAAGAACGGCCCACGTGGCCATCAGTCGTTGACGTCACCCTAGACCGATGACCGACCGGATCACAAGCCCCCCAGTCTCGAGCTGCGCACCTGTTCTCAGCAAAGAGACTAAGTGCTTGTTCTCGGTGGCCACGTGGCAAGTGACGCCATGTCACGTGCCACATCACGTGTTGTGCTTTAAGTGACGTTACGCTTTCCTTCCCTAATCTTGCGACACGTGTGCGCATCAATGGCTAGCGTGAAACGTCGTTTGCAGTTCCCTTATTCAAAAAC
>Ga0123342_1006812_pt1 | contig 15593 bp, 9 predicted proteins | sample Turbeawhitnodule_FD_89960 | JGI IMG/M metagenome (GOLD analysis project Ga0123342, IMG submission 89960) | Root nodule microbial communities of legume samples collected from Mexico - Turtle bean Mexico white nodule | ecosystem: Host-associated > Plants > Roots > Nodule | place: Mexico: Nepantla... | reverse complement strand
TTGAAAATACAAGGTGTAGGCTCCTCTTTTTATAGGCTAAAGAGGACCAGATTTGATGACCTAAATGCTACACAAATGTAAGCCAAATGAAATGTAAAGAAGTGGCACATGGAGGCACATGGGTGCACATGGCTTCACAAAACCGTCCCTAGATTTGTGAAGGCTTCTAGAAACCTTTAGCTAATCAAGGTTAACTCCTCCTTAATTCTAATGTGCAGAAAAATAAACATTTGTCCACATGGTTATGCTATTTACACCCGAATTAAAGCTAAACTACACTTGATGGGCCTTCACAGAATATGTGCTAGTATGCCACTCTCCCATTCATAGCTTTGATCCAAGTCTTCTTGTCCTAGACGCTCCTAGCTTGGTCTTCTTGTCCTAGACGCTCCTAGCTTGTCCTAGACGCTTCTAGCTTGTCCTAGACGCTCCTAGCTTGGTCTTAGACGCTCCTAGCTTGATCTTAGACGCTCTTGACTTGGCTCTTGCCTTTCATGGAAGGTTGTGCTTGGCCCTCTTCCATCACGTTTTTCGCAAATATTGAAGTTAGAGTGAAGTTCAATGAAGAATCAAAGAACAAAAAACCAGATCAGCCAACAAATAAAGTTGTTTTAAGTTGATTCCATAAAATCAACCGGTTGTTTATGTGAATCAACCGGTTGTTTTTATCAGTAGTGAATAAAAGACAATCTAAACCAGATTTAAAGGAGATAAGGGATAGAAAGATCACACAACAAATTTATACTACTTCACTCTTAACCAAGAGCAACATCCAGTTCCCAGAAACCTCTGAGCAATCCACTAAGCAATCAAAACCTTGACTACAAACACACACCAATGAGGTGATCTTGAATCCTTCAAGAACACACACCTCCTTTGGCTAACAACACACCACAGATCAAAACACCTTTTAGATCTGCACACACCAGTCTTCACATAATTACAAAGATCAAGAGAGAAAAGGAATGATCACACCTGATACAATCAAAAGATTGAATTCGAAAAGTACAGAGTAATCCTATTCCACTCTTTAAAAAAATCCAAAGCTTGAAGCAATCTTGGAAGAAACTAATTTGAAAAGTATAATCTGATTTCATAACAACTAGAAGCATATAATAGATTATTTATACTCCAAAAAGTTGTTAAAAACATTTAATGCAAGAGCCAAATCAGTTTTGAATCATTTAAGACATATTTAACAAACTTAACTGATTTTGTTAAGGATTTTCCAAAAACAATCGGTTGATTTCTCCAAACAACTGGTTGAATTAGTTTGACAGCAAAGTCAAACAAAGTTAAGCTTTTCAAAAAACACTAAGTGTAAAACAACCGATTGAGATGATAAAACAACTGGTTATTTTTCCACTTATTTAGAAAACACTCTTTTTACAAAAGACCTTGATTAAAACTAGTTTGGATCATAACAAATAGAGGATTTACAAATTCAAACTACCCAGAACACACACACAAGCAACACCCAAGCCTTCAACAATCTCCCCCTATTTGATGAAGACAAATTTCTGATTTGCTTGTGTTGATCTGTTTGAATTTACCTGCAAAACAAACAAAATGCATGTACTAGAGAGCATTCATATTGAAGTTCCTCTTGCACCACTGAACCAGTTTTCACCATGTGATTCTCATCAAGAAAACCAACAAAATTAGTCTGAAAAAATAATGTGAATGAGGTGCACAATCAGAGTTTTCTGCAACAACATATTGAACAGTTTTAAACCAGATTAAAATAGATGTAGTAGCATACAAACCAAATAATTCTCTCCCTATTTGTCTTCACAAATAGAGTAAAAAAAGAAATTAAAAGCAATTGTTCAGCAGATAAAAATAACATAAAAACTTGTTCGGTAAATTAGCACTAAAAGACTTCAATCATTCTCTGGCATATTGTAGCTCAAAAATCTGATTTTGAATAGCTTCAATCTACTCATAAAGGTTATGAAAACGTGCCACACAGAACTCATGATGACTCCTTTGTTCATCGGCAAAGTTTTCCATCCTTCTCAACATCAATCTTTCAAATGGAGACATAGAGGTGATGCGTTCTCCCATGATTCCAGCACTTGGACCAGCATCATCATCTCCAACTTGGAATCCAACAGCAACAACAATATCAGCTTGCTCTTCTCCACCATCTTCAGCATGAGCTCCGCTGGAGGATCCAGCTTGATCACCATCCTTGCTGACCCACTTTCCACCAATTTTGGTGAAACCCATCTTGCTAAGGGAGCCATTATTTACTTCAAGTGATGTTTTGACCACTTCAGATTGCTCCTCCTCAAGATCAACTTCAAAGTAATGCAGAAATTTAAAAATAAGGATAGCATAAGGATAGTGGTAATCACTTAACCTCATGGATTTTAGCATATGTTCTTTGATGATATGGATCCAGTTTATCTTGACCTTGTTCATGATGCAATAAATGAAAACAGGATCTTCCCCAATCAGCACAAAGTGATTACTTCCTCTTGCAATCAACATCCATGTAACAATGAAGGCCATAAGCCTATCGTTTAGCCTCAAGCCTCCTACAGAGAAGTTTCTCACTTTGTATTGTGGATTCTTCAAACAGCGTCTATAGAACTGCATTTTGTTGGATTCTTCAACCACTCCAATATTCCCTTTATTTATCATCAAACCATCATGCTTCAAACCAGTGTAGGCAGTCCAGACTTCAAGAGTTATTTCCATGTCAACCCCTTTCACATGTGAAGTGATGTCAATAATTTTGAGATTAGTGAAGAAGACTCTTACAAGGTCAGGATAGATGTTCACTGAGATCTCCAAGAATCTTTTCAACAACTGCTCTTTTAAGAGACTTCTTACTTTAGTAAGCTTTTGTTCTTTCAGCCAGTTGAATGAGATGAGCTTTGGATTGTTGATGGCTTTCCTACTTGTTTCATGTAGGTATTAATCAATCTTGTCATCTTCTCCCGAAAACCAACTTTCCCACCCCTTTTTAAACCACAAGTCTTCATGATTTTGGAGGAGGGAGGTGTTGAATCCATGGAGAAAGGAAGAAATTTCACAAGGAAAAGAAAGATGACAGCAGATTTGATATGAATGTAGAGGAGTAATCAATGGGTTGATTCTGTGAAGAAAAACAACTTATTTATATAAGTAGTAAAAGTAGTTACATAGTTTGGCTTTTAGTGGGTTGATATCTTAAAAAAAAAAGAATTTGTTCAAAGGAATAACTGACCCACATCAACCTTTGAACAAAATTCACATGACCAACACATGGAGAATTGACTAGTCATAAAAACTCTTAATTTTCCAAGAAGATATGGAATATATTCCATTTATGACCAACATAACTTCCTTTTAGAGTGAGTTCAAAGCCATGATAAATGCAGTTTTGACTTATAACAACCTTTGGAAGGAATCAGCAGCAGAACCAATGCACAGAGAATAAAACCAATCTTAAAGCAATGCTGCCAGAGGTGAAACAATCGGTTGTTTTTCTGTAACAGCATTTATGATATTTCACAATTCAAGAAATCATGACAAGAAAGAAAAATAATAAGGATAATCTCATAAACTTTGCATAGATGAGAGTTTTAAAATTAAAAGACATCAAATGGAGCCAAACATTAACTCAAGTGAAAAAGAAATACAAGTTTAAGAATCAAGAAGACATAAGCTCCTAGCCTTTTGACAATGTTCTTCTCTTAAGGAGCCATAATACATGATTCAAGAATTTCACTTGACTTTCATAACAAAGTAGTGCAATTAAGATCTGCAACTAGGAATCCAGTTTGGACTTTTCCCCTTTCAAGCTTGATACTTTAAGTCAAAGGTTCTTGGTCCTTAAGAATACCTGCAAGAAAATAAGATCAAGTAGCAAGGTTTGGTCCCCTAACAAATTTGGGTCCTTTGGCATTAATTGGATCATTAGAGCCCTTAGGATTTATAGGAACCCATTTCAAAACACCCTTGGGAACAGAAAATTTTCTAATTTTAAAGAATGTGATAGAGTGACCCTTTTTCATACAGTAAAAGCATGATACAACTTGTTGTTTCGACTTTTCAATCGGGTGTTTTTCCCTGATGGTTGAAAAAGACTTTGAAACACCATTTTTCTTGCTCTGTGGATTAAAACCCAATCCAGATTTTCCAAAAACACAATTTGAGATGCTAGAACAATCTCAAAGTTCGATTTTCCTTTTGAAAGTTTATCCACAGTTTTCACAAGATAGTGAACATTCTTTTCAAGAGATTCACAATTTTCACAAACACTTGAGTCACACTTGCAAGAAGAGTTTTGTAAATCAATTCCATATTTTCAAAATCATTTTTCAGATTTTCTAGTTTTTCTTCCAGTGTTTTGACTCTATTTTCCAGCCAATTATTCAAACCTTTCAACCGGATATTTGAAAGAGCCAATCTATTAGCTTCTTCAGAGTTTCTTTGAAAGCATCAAGAAGTTGACTATAGTTTTCAAAGTTAATTGAAGTGTTAGAACTTACAGTTCTCATGACAGATTCTCCCTTGGCCATTAGGCATAAATTAGCTTATTCACCTCCTGAAGATGAAATAGATGAAGAAACTTCATTATCTTCCCAAACAATGTAGGCTTTCTTAGCTTTGTCTTTCTTTTCACCTTTCTTGCTTGTTGCTCTTTCTTTGTTCTCATTATTGGGGCAATCAGCTTTAATGTGTCCTTGTTCACCACAACCAAAGCAGGTATATTTATTAGAGTTAAAATCATTGAGTTTCTTGCTATTATACCTGTTGGAAGATTGATTCTTGTTGTTGTTTTTCTTCAGGAATTTTATGAATTTCCTGGTCAACAGACTTAGAGTTTCTCCTTCACTGTCATCACTTGAATTTTAACCGTTTTTATGTCCAACAGCCTTTAGAGAAATGTTCCCCACATGCTTATCCTCATTTTCTTGAACACTTTTAGCATGTTCATCTCTAACTCATGTTTTCTGAGCTTTCCAAACAGTGAGGCAGTGGTTATAGAGGTTAAATCCTCAGAGATAGTAGTGACCTTGGGTTGTCAAGATCTGTCTAGGAACTTGAGGATTTTGATGTTGATTTCCTCTTTTTCACACATCTTCTCAAGACTCGTGAGGTGGTTGAAAATATGGGTAAACCTCTTTTGTACCTCAGCAATTGTCTCCCCTTTCTGCATTCATAACACCTCATATTCTTGAATGAGAGCATGCTTCCTTGCTCTCTTCACGTCATTTGTTCCTTCATGAGTGACTTCTAGAGTATCCCACATTTCCTTTGCTGATTCACATTGTGACACCCTGAAAAACTCATCATAACTTAAGGCAGATGTAATAATATTCTTTGCAAAACAATCATATTGAGCCTTTTTGCTTTCATACTCAGTCCATTGGGACCAAGGTTTTTCATAAATCACTTTGTCATTTTCAAGCATAGAAACAAAAGGACCATTTTTTGTTGCATCCTAAATTACTTTATCAATTAATTCTACAAAGATTTTCATCCTTACCTTCCAGAACTGGTAATTTACACCACAAAACAAAGGTGGTCTATTAATAGAAGCACCTTCCCCAAAGGGTAGTTTATCAGCCATGAAAACATATTTTTAGATCAAAAGTTGAATGACTTTCAAGAAACTAGCTCTTGATGCCATTTGTTGAAATTATAGGCCTTAAAGAAGAGGGGGGATGAATTTTTTATAAACGTTTTTTGCAAATATTGAAGGTAGAGTGAAGTTCAATGAATCAAAGAACAAGAAACCAGATCAGCCAACAAATAAAACTATTTTAAGTTGATTCCAGAATATCAACCAGTTGATTTTATCAACAGGGAATAAAACACAATCTAAAACAGATTTAAAGAAGATAAGGGATAGAAAGATCACACAACAAATCTATACTGGTTCACTCTTAACTAAGAGCTACATCTAGTTCCCAGAAACCTCTAAGCAATCCACTAAGTAATCAAAAACCTTGATTACAAACCACACACCAAAGAGGTGATCTTGAATCCTTCAAGAACACACACCTCCTTTGGCTAACAACACAACACAGATCAGAACACCTTTTAGATCTGCACACACCAGTCTTTACAGAATTATAGAGATCAAAAGAGAAAAAGGAATGATCACACCTGATACAGTCAAAAGATTGAATTCAAAAGATACAAAGCAATCCCATTCCACTCTTTAAAATAATCTAAAGCTTGAAGCAATCTTGGAAAAAACTGATTTGAAAAGTATAATCTGATTTCATAAAACCTAGGAGTGTATAACAGATTATTTATACTCCAAAAAGCTGTTAAAAACATTTAATCCAAGAGTCAAATCAGTTTTGAATAATTTAAGACAGATTTAACAAACTTAACAGATTTCGTTAAGGATTTTCAAAAAATAATCGATTGATTTCTCGAAACAACCGGTTGAATTAGTTTGACAGCAAAGTCAAACAAAGTCAAGTTTTTCAAATCCTTTCCAAAAAACACTAAGTGTAAAACAACCGATTGAAACGATAAAACAACTGGTTGTTTTTCCACTTCTTTAGAAAACACTTTTTTTACAAAAGATCTTAATTAAAACTAGTTTGGGTCATAACAAAGAGTGGATTTACAAATTCAAACTACCTAGAACACACACACACAAGCAACACCTAGGCCTTCAAGCAATCATCATAGATTTGGAGACATCAAAGCCTATCTTCAACAAACACTCTCTTGTCTAGCCTTTCTAGAATAGACACCTTTGGTCTCATCTTCCACCTCTTCCAAGTGATATGGCTGAACCAATCACTCTCCACACTCTTCATGACAACTACAAGGAATTCATGGCTCCAATGGAGCTCTCCTTGACTCATCACTTCCAATAGCTTCTGCCAACTCTCACCAAAATTGAAAGAAAAACCTATTTCAGATGAAGGAGATGCTATCAAGTTCAGAGAATAAAAAACAAAAACATAGTTTGAATGAATCACTACAAGAAAAAATTGTTTTAACGAGGTTTATTTTTATATTATTCATGGTTAAAACCTATATTAAGTCATTTACATAGGGTTGCAATTTTCCTCGCTAAACCATCCCCGGTGAAGGTGTTCCCTAGTGGTTTTTTAAACTTCGGGAAAAGTCTTTCAGAACCCTTGTTAAATACCATGGGGTTTAAGAACCTCCGTAAAATACCATGGGTTTAAAAACCTCTGTTAAATAACATAGTTTAAACCCTCCATAAAATAATGTGGGTTTAAAAACCTTTGTAACATACTGTGGGTTTAAAAACCTCAGTAAAATACCATGGGTTTCAAAACCTCCATTAAATACCATGGGTTTATGAACTTTCGTAAAATACCATGAGTTTCAAATTTTCCGTAAATTGACTTGTCATATGAAATAACCTTCAACCACCATTTCCATCATCGGTAACGATCCTCCTAACTTTTCTCTTCCTCCATAGACACACTGCTCTTCGGCACAGACTCAATGGTCACCGACGACAGTTCTAGCAAGGAATAACAATTCAACCACACTTATGTCTATTATATCTAAGGAGAAGAAACACTAAATAAGGCATTATCATTGCTTCTTCCATACCTTACTACCCTAACTCGAGTCACAAACCACCGTTAACTAGCTCGGCAACAACTGGTATTTATCACTACTTTATATATCCTAAATGTTTGCATTATCTATGAGATGTGGGTTTCAAAGCCATGTGTGTTCTTGGCTTCGAGGGCTTTAAAGATTGCAAGGAGAAAAATTAACTTTATCACTTCTCACTTTCCCGATGAATTAATTATTGGATACATTTTAAAATAAGGGCTCTAATTTAAAATATTTCAAAATTAAGAGAATTAAATATTAACAATTATAACTAAAACTAAAATTGCACATAAAATATATGTACATCAAAAGCTAAAACAAAATAAGTTAGGTATTTTAAAGAATGAGCTCGTAATAAAAAACTAAGAATTATATAAACCAACTACCAGCAAATACTCTTGAAATACTTATCATCCAATATTACTTGTTGAAATTCTTATTATCCAAGGTTATTTTGGTGAGTTTTTAAAATAAATTTTTGAAACTTTAAAAAACTTATTTGTAATGTAAGGTTACATTTTCAAAATTGAGAGAATTTAGTTATAAAATATATCAAAACTAAATAGTTTTTAATTATTTATTTATAAATAGATTTAATTATATTTATTTATTGAAGTTTGAAAAATCTGAAGCGTTTTATTGAGGTTCTACAATAAATATTTGGAATTTAATGAATGTTAAAAAAACCTCCGTTATTTTGCTGAGGTTTTAGAATAAACATTTGAAATTTAACGAAGGTTTAAAAAACCTCTATTATTTTGTTGAGGTTTTAAAATAAACCATTGAAATTTAACGAAGGTTAAAAAAACTTCTATTATTTTGCTGAGCTTTTAGAATAAACCTTTGGAATTTAACGAAAGTTAAACAAACCTCTGTTATTTTGGTGAAATTTTAGAATAAACCTTTGGAATTTAACGAAGGTTAAAAAACCTCCGTTATTTTACTGAGGTTTTTGAAAAATCCCTTTAAAATTTAACAATTTTTTTTAAAAAAATCTCCGTTATTTTGCTGAGACTTTAGAATAACCTTTGGAATTTAGCGAAGGTTGAAAAAAAAATCCATTAATTAAATCAATTCCTAGGATTATATTAACCTCCGCTGCATAACCTCCATTAAAATATTTTTTTCTTGTAATGAATCAATCCTTATTGGTAGTAGAAAATCTTCAAAATATGGGTTCAAAGTCAATTCAAATACATGACTTATAAAGTTACTCATTGGAATCACTTTTTTTCCGATTAGCAATGAATAAATTAAATTAAGAGGGATACTTTAGGGATATCCCAACCCGTTTACAAACCACAAAGTGGTTATACCACTGAGCAACCATAAAGAGGCTATACCTGCAACAATAGATACATAGCTAAACCTTGCAAAAAACAAAATCATAGAAGCAGGATTGAGCTTATAAACCAACTAAACCTATCCTCCATGCAAGCGTGAGAAGGGTGCTCTTAGCTTGTGACCTATCCCTTAAAACTAAATCCTAAGGATGCCTCAATAGCAGTGGAAAAGCCAGCAAGTACCCCGAAGTAACTTGCCTTACAAAATACCATCCTATCTTTCACCTACGCAAGTCGCTTAGCCCATCAACAAATTCATGAGAAGAACCAACACTAAAAAACCAAAGTGCTTGATATATATTCTCAACTACAACAGGCTCCAAAAAATGGTGATTTCACTTGCACTCAAAACAACCTCACACTTTTCTACCCAAGCATGTTCTTCCAAGACCACCAGCTCCCCTTCCAGCTAAAAAAACCAAATACCATCATCCACAGCCAGCACCTATCATACACCTACTATTGTCCTTCCGTAACACCACCTTCCATATCTTCATCTGTTGTAGCCTTACTCCCAACTTACCCATGCCAAGACCAAAAAACCGTAGTTGTATGTACATGATGAGCAGCCTCAAAGCTCCAGCAAGCATATCCTGCACCACTAAACCAGTTCCAACTCTCTCACAACTAGACTAGTGATGTTTACACCAGCTCACTTGTGGGTGAGAATGAGCTGAGTAAAGGATAGTGCATACTCTCGAAAGCTATTGAAGCACCAGAGCTATCTCAACTTCTCCCAAGATGCCTAACACTTTCAGACCTCCAACACCAAAGCATCCCTCTCCAAGCATTTCAGCTTGCTTGATTTGTCCTTGGATCTTCATAGGCACCTCGACCCATCCTCTGCTCCCATCAGAACAAATGAACAGCATTCCACTGAAAGCCTTCTTCTCCAGCAATCGATATAAGGTAATCCATTCCCTTGTATCTGCATCAAAGACTTGCCTAGAGGAACTACTTGAAGCTCCTAATGCATATAATTGGATTAAGGACCCAATCAACGAACGAATAGTTAAAGGAAGGCATTTTATGCTTCAACCATAGCCAAGACTTTAGTTAAGCCTTTTTGAAGACTTCCTCCACGTCTACTACCCCCGTGTTGGAAAACAATCATGTTTCTTTGATCCCATATGCTCTTAATAACATTTGCCCAAACACCTTTCCATAGCAGATTTTGTTTGCTACTAACTTGGAATAAGAAAAAGCTTTGGAAGTGCGCCTTTATATCATTATGCTGGACAGATAAAATACCTATCCAATTAAAACACAAAGACCATACCCGTTGAGCGTGTTTGCATTCCAAGAAAAGATGTTGACATGACTCCTCCTCCAACTGGCATAAAGGACAAGACGTAGAGGTCATCAACACCCCTTTCCTGCTCAAGCACACTCTTGTAGGCATTCTACCCACAAGTACCCTCCAAGTTGTCGTGACTACGCTTGGGAATGTCTTTACCTTCCACAAGAGTTTAAACATTTCAGATTGAGGATCTCTAACTTGCTTATTTTAACATTTGTATGCGGATTTCACATAGAACAACCGTGATTTCTCCTTCCTTCCTTCCTTCCCTCCCCACGTGTGATTGTAACTCCCAATGATTTCTCATTGGAATCACTTTATTATAACTTGAAGTCATTTCATATTAAAACTACTGGAGTTTATATCAAACACAACTCAAGTAGTCTAAGTTGCAAGTTGTGTTTTGGTATGACAACTTCAGTATAACCATGTATAATTAAATTCGTTTACTTTCACACAACTTCATTTAACATCAAAATTAATTTTCAATCACTAAACAAAGTCGTGTAAGTTTAGAACAACTTCACCATCAATACTAAAGGTTTTTTTTTTAATTAAAATCATGTAACTTTATAATAATTTTATAAATGTGAAATAGTGACAACACGACTTAGCTGTAATAATTTTTCTTTTTTTGTTTATTTTGACAATAAACCCGTGTAATTAAACCCTTCACGTAAATTTTCTGAATAAAACTTATATTTTTAGTATGGTAAATCTATAACTTTATTGTTCAGATCCAAGAACGAGAAAATGTTTATGCAGAGAGAAGTTCCTAACACTTTAGATACATAAAACCTAAATTGAAATTAGTTATTATAATTTGTATTAAATTTATTTTTTTAATCGATCCTTAATATTCATTTGTTATCTTTCTCAATTAATGTTTACACTATATATGGCACTTTCATACACGTAAGTTTGTATAATAAAACAATATATAAAAATGCATTTTACCATAAAAAAAAGTAAAGATACCATTTACTTATGATTTATAAATGCATGGAATCCTTCAAATTCTTGTATACAAAATCCTTTCAAAACTTATATAGTTTGATATATAATTTTTTAAAATTCAAATTAAAAAATATTTAAAATGTTATCATAAAAAAATTAAATATCAATTAAATTCACCTTAATAAAAAGATTTTTTTTATGAATTGATAAAAAGGATCATCAATTATGAATAGTTTCAAGCAATAAAAGCATAATCATGTATGTTCTTCACTGTGTCCAGAAAAATTATTAATCATGTTCTTTCAGAAAAATAAATATATTTTAGTGGTTCTTCAAATAAAATTTTATGAAAAATATGAGACTCCATGATTATGTCTGTAAGTGTTATTTTTATGGAGTTTATTTAACTTTTGTAAATTATAAAAGTTATTGTAATTGATGGAATTGTTTTGGTTTCCATTTTATTTAAAGCATTATTTTGAGAGTATAAGTTTCCTACAAAATTATGTTTTATGGTGGATTTGTGGTTTGCAGCCCCAATTTATAGTTGGTGAATTTTGAAAATTTTGGGAAGTTATATCGTATAAAAAGACCTAAAATACTTAATGAAATGTAAAAAGAAGTATTGGTTTCATCCTCAACATGTTGGAGCTATTTTGGGACTGTCTGTTAATAATTCGTGGAAGTTTCATGACAAACTAATTAATACAAAATTCAAATAAAAATTATTTGAAGTAAAAGTATAAATAATGTTTGCCTAATTATTGATAGTCAGAGGTGATTTTAAATTAAAAATTCTTTACATAGTTTATATTAAATTATAGAAAAAATAATGTTCAATAAGGAGGCCAATCTACACTAGTTTTGATAAAACTTCATAATGAATTTCATAAAGGGAAGTTATGTAATTTCTCAGATTGATAATTAGTATATTATTTGAAATAATTTCATCAGAAATAATTTATAGAATTTATTTCGCATTTTTGGTAATTTATGAAGTGAAACAAGACTATTTTGCAAGAAGATTAAATTGAGAGAAAAGGTGTTATTTTATACTTTTTAAAATTTTATATATGATTAAAAATGTACATTTTTATTATTTATCAAAAATATTTATTTTTAAATTATTTATATTTATTGGAAATAATTACACTTATTTAAGTGTTTCCATTAGAAGTCAAAGGTAATTTTGTAAATTCAATTTTTTTATTGTAATTAAAATTCTCATAATTTGATATTTGTAATTTATTTAAATGGTTTAAAATTTATAAGCAACCTAATTGACAACCTGAATAACCTATGTTATCCATAAAAGACGGAAAATGTTGAATATAGAGAGGAAAGGTTTTATCATTTGTATAGGTTACTTAGAAGGACTTGTACCTAGTGTGAGTTGGTGATGTTTTTTAAAACCTGTACTTAGTTGGGATTGTTTAAATAGAACCTGAACAAATGTGGAAGGAAAATATAGGTTGCTCAGTAGAATCTTTAGGTTGTCGTTTAGCCATGAGAATGACCTAAATCTTAAATTGAAATGTATTTGTAATGGTGGACTGATAATGGTTTTTTAACCGAAATTCGTGAAATTTTAGAAAAAAATTAAAGAAACTGGTAGATTTTAATAAATCATGTCAGTCCGTATGGTATGAATATTGTGAAAAGTTGTGCACACGAGTTTGGATTAGTAAAAGTGAAGTTGTTTCAGTTTGAGAATTTTAGTGTAAGAAAAAAAATTATGTTTTACCTATTTAATTAATGTTAATCAATATCTTTTTTATTATTTTAAATAAAGTTGTGTTAACATGACACAACTTCATTTTAAATCAAATTATACTGAAACTCTCATGACTAAGTTATTTTATATTCAATTGCATTTTCTTCATGACATTCTTATAACAACTTAATGTATTATTTAAAAAAACTTATTGATATTTTAGTATACTTTTTTATATAAAAATATTAATTGTAAAATTAAAAATTAATGTTGTGCAATTGAAAAATAGTTAAGGGCAGTAGTAATTTTTTAGAAATTATAAAAAAAAAGATATATTAAAAAATATAGAAATAGTAATTAAATGTTTGAAGAAAACTTATCGGACACTCCTCTTAAATGACGTGTCGGTGTCCGATACAAGTATCGGACACCGACACTCGTATGACATCTGTAGGACACGTATTCGTGAAGTGTCCAATTTAAAAAACATTTGTTAGATTTCTGACAATTCTATTATAGTTCTAACACAATTTTAAAAAGAAAAAATACATTAATTCTAGTACAGTTCAAACTTTATTGTATAAATTGTTATTATGATTATAAAAATAAGAAACAAATCCTTGTGAACCAGTCATGAAAAAACATCTGTCTGCTTCAAAAAATAATATGGAACATACTTGTGCACATAAATCTTTATTGTCAATTTATATAATTCATAATTATATAATATATATATTTGTGTCCCCGTATCCTATATTTTAGAGATTTTACGTATCTTCGTGTCCGTGTCCGTGTCGTATCAGTGTCTGTGTCAGTGTTTGTATTTCATAGATGCCAAATGAAAAAAGAGGAAAATAATTTTAATTAATTATAATATGAATAATGCTACATTTACATTAAGTAATTTATCTATTAGAGAAAGTGTCACAAGGTGGTCTGTTTGTTTGTCTTCTAGGTCTTATTTGATGGTGATGGTTGAAAGAAGGTGGAATCATCATTATTATTTTTGTGATCATCGTTGTCACCTTCATTATCGAGTCCTTGTGAGGGCATTGTGGGAAGACAATAGTGCATGGATGATGTCAGATTGTATGCACATGGAGAAGTGAATGTCAAAGTTCCAAACATATTTGATGGATCGGAAAAAAGATTTTGCTGACTAGGAAAAATGTTTTATGTGTAGGGAACCTGTTTGTGTGGAGAATAGAAAAGACAAGTGGTGATAACAATCCATGTATGTGGACATCACTGGTTGTTGAAGACCATAATGACCAAACTAACTAACCTGAAATTGTTGGTCATAAGAAGAAGACTCAACATGGTTTTAAGGAGGTTATGGTTAGGGTTGGTCGGGTTCTTGTGGCGTGTTGTATTATTGGAAAACAATGTCAAATTTTAGATAAATAAAATTACATCATAAAAAGTAAAATGAAGTGAACTTACATCGTCGTCGAATGTCGGTTCTAAAGGCAATATGCATCAAATAGTATGGTTAATGTATCATTACATGTATGTTGTCGTGTCACGCAAATTACCATTATCACTTAATTGAATACTTTGAATGAGACTATTATATCAATCAATCCACATTACAATCCACCTTCGATGGTACTTTTGCCAATATTTGTCTCTTATGTCTCTCAGATCTTCTTTATGCTACTGATCTAAGTTGAATGGGTTTGATGAAATACCTTGTTGAAACCTAAATTTTGCATTACCAGATCAACTTGATGGAATTCAACGGTGGAAAAACATATTAGAGGAACTAATGCCCTGTTAACAGGAGAAAGTGGATGCAAACCTCACCTTATAAGACAATTTTATAAGGTTTAGTTAGGCTTAAAGTCCACTTCTTAATATGATATCAGAGTCATTTAGAGTTTATCCTAGCAAATTTTTGTATTGGACCTATTGTGCCACCCGCTATCGGACCTCTGTCGAACCACCCCTAAATACATAGTCTCATGCAGGAGTTGACTGGTCTCGGTGTGACGGGGTGTGTTGAAGATCCCATACCGATTAGAGATATGGATATTTAATAGTATAAGTTGGTGCAAACTTCACCTTATAAGCAAGTTTTATAAGATTAGATTAGACTTGAAGTTCAACTCTTAATAGTCCTACATTAAGTAGAAAAAGAGAGTTAAACAATATATAAACATAAGAAAGAAAACTCACAAATTTATTTTCTTAAAGTTGTTACTTTGGAGATGACCTATTTGGATTGCCTAATAACTCATAACTCAAGAGATAAAATATCAAGAAGAAAACTCATTAATGAAATAATCATTTAATCATATAGATAAAGAAATCATATGTCTATCAAGATTAATATGAGTCTTAAAAAAATATTAAATACACCTTTTTTTATTGAGATACACCTTTTCTTAATGAATACTGATACAAATATAATTTATATAGTATATGTGTGTACTATTTTATAAGACAGTATTACAAATAACAGTGAAATAACTATCCAAATAGAGATGATCTAATTTTCCAAGTAGTTTTATTATGTACATGTATTTGTTTATATGACTAGTTTGGGTACTTAAGAAGCTTCAAAGTTTTATATATTGGTTGTTTATATATATATATATATATATATATATATATATATATATATATATTTTTTTTATTTTTAAAATTTTTTTTTTGATATATATATATTTTTTATTTTTAAAAAAAAAAAAAAAAAAATTTAGTTGTATATATA
>Ga0123342_1006811_pt1 | contig 15594 bp, 6 predicted proteins | sample Turbeawhitnodule_FD_89960 | JGI IMG/M metagenome (GOLD analysis project Ga0123342, IMG submission 89960) | Root nodule microbial communities of legume samples collected from Mexico - Turtle bean Mexico white nodule | ecosystem: Host-associated > Plants > Roots > Nodule | place: Mexico: Nepantla... | reverse complement strand
TTTTTTTTTTTTTTTTTTTTTTTTTTTTTTTTTTTTTTTTTTTTTTTTTTTTTTTTTTTTTTTTTTTTTTTTTTTGTTTTTTAATTTTTTTTTTTTTTTTTTTTTTTTTTTTAAATCTAACTCTTTTGTTGAGTAAAACTAAAGATGAATATGAAATGTGGTCAATGGAGTGGGGAGCTTAAGAAGATCTTGAGCTATGAATTTGTGTTTTAATTTGTTGCTTATTGTGGCTTTGCGAGCAGAGGAAATTCATGTATTTATTCAAAATTTGTATCAGGCATAGACACTGAATTGTTACGTACCATGAATTGTTTGGGATTCATCTGCTGCCAGTACGGAGGTCGAGAGATATGTTCTTGTTGCAGTTCTTGGATGTATATCATCATGTCCTGGACTTTCTCTGTATGCCCTGCTAAGGAAATGATGATTGTAATGTATCAAATGTGGATGCCGCTGATGGATACATGACATAGTTGGAACTGGGAATATCTTATAGGTTTTGAATTAATTGATTTGGATGTTCCGATTCCATTTGTAGTTGTAGGTTCTAGGAGGTTAGCATGTGTGATTGAATAGTGTAATTGGTTAGGATGGAGGCTAGGACTGTAGTTCTTAGTTGATGGTTGCATTTCACACCATGATCGTCTGTTGATAGGGGAAGCAGTAAAATGAACATTTAAGACCTCCCCGAGGGATCACATTGGTAATTTCAAAGTAATTTTTCATCTCTTTGAGAAGATCTCAACATCCACGTTGCTGAATTGAATATTTGTGATGGGTTTGCCCCAGATACCCCCAAATGAAACTGCTGAAAAGGTTGCACTTATGGGGGCAGCTTTAAATAGCTCACCGCAGTTTTCTGATGTTAGCCCCTCTGCTATAAGCAGCATGAACAGTATAACTGTTAACACAGGTGGGTTGGCTGCATGTACTCTAGGATCTTCTTTTGATGATTTTCCGAAGGATGCCTCATTAGAAACTTCAAATGTTTCTGATAATACGTTTTATAGAGGAGCCATGGAAGTTGCTTCAAATGTCCACACTTTGAAGATTGGTTCAACAGATAGAAGTACTCCTTTTGCTTCAAAAAGTGGACGGAATGTTCACATTCCTGCTTCAAGGGTTGTTGGTTTCAAATCAGGCAGAACTAATACTTCAATTGATGGTTTGGCTGATGTTCCAGCTGCAGATCTTCATTCTTCTGCTTTTACTAATTTTCCAGCCAATGACACTGAATCTGCTAGTTCATTGGTCAGGAAGCGACTTTTATCTCCGTTGAGCAGTATGCTCTCCCCAAGTCATTTTAAAGGTGATCCTCTTGACATTGGCCGAAGAAATAACGTGGCTGATGCCCTTGTTAAGAATGACAATGTTAGTAATTCTATCACACAAGATAATAAGAAGGCAAATATTGGAAGTAAAAGCATGATAATGTCTTCTTGGTCCTTGAGAAGTTCCTTTGAGCAAAAAAGTGAGCCAAACAGTACAGAATCCTTATTCCAAACTGATGGTCCTTTGAAGGAAAATACAGGACTACTGTCTCATTGTAGTTCACCCACTGCTGGAATTGATCACTTTAGTGAATCCAGTCAGGTTAGGCCTCAAAGTGGCATATTATCTGTATCTCCTATAAGCGTGAGCTCTCCTCTTTCCTTGTCACCTCTTGGTCCTAAATTTTCTGAAAGAATAAAAGCTATTGGTGGATGTAGGAAAGTTGTTGAAGAGATAAAGAATTGCAATATAACTTCAAGGAGTATAGAAAAATCACTTGACAATTCTAACTCATGCCTTGTGTTAAATCATAAGGATGATGATTCCAGAGTTGCATGTAAATTGTTTGATGATGTTGAATTCTTATGCAAAGGTTTCTGTCCATCTTCTCTGGATGATATTGCTGACATGAGTTGTTTTCTATCTCGAGATTCATGTCCCACCTCTCACTCCATGAGATTTACTAGAAGTTTGAGTGGGCTTTCGGTCAGGAGGTCTTTAGTTGGTTCATTTGAGGAGTCTCTTTTATCTGGACGATTCTTATCTGGAAACTGTAGTAAGGTCTGGCTGGATATATGCTAATTACAATTCTGTAATTGAACTTGTTCATGATTCTAAACTTCAGTGCAGTGTAAAGTTTTAGACAACTGACCTGTGGTTGTTTGCTTTTGTGTTTATTATATGTAGAAAATCGATGGTTTTCTTGCTGTGCTAAGCATTACTGGTGGAAACTTTTCTCCTAAATCACAGAAGCTTCCATTTTCTGTTACTAGCGTGGATGGAGATTGCTATTTGCTATATTATGCATCAATAGATCTTGCAGGAATTTCCTCTTCAAACAAGTTTGGAGGCCAATTTCTGAAACCAGGGCTCAGAAATGATGATTCACAAGGTGTAAAAAGCCGATTGCGTATACCAGTGAAGGGACGGATTCAACTGGTATTGATATACTTGTTTCACTGTTATAAGTTTTAACCCGTGTCTGAGTGCCTTCTTCTGATGAACCCGCTAGAGCCTTCAATTTATATATGCACGAATAGTTTGGTACACTTAACATTAAGGGAGGTAACAGATGCACTGTTGATGAATAAATTTTTTTGTATGGAACTGTCAATAGAGGGGGAGGGGGGTGGGGTACACAGTCAATGGACCAGTTCACATAGGCCACAAGGCTGGACAGGCTTGGGTCTGCAAATTCTTAATCCATTTAGTTGTGAGCCTATGTGGCTAAATGGTTTGGTTTGTGGGCCAACTTCGTTATCTGCAATTCTGCATAAATATTATTTTATTTTAAAAAGTAACCATTTTAAAGTAAAAAGAAATTACTATTTGTAGACTAATCCATGGCCTAGGTTGTTTATTATTATTTTTTTTAGACAGAAATATCATTGACAATAAAAGGAAATGTAGTTTTGCAGACCGGTTTCTTAACCTGTGGGCTTATTTGGCCCAGTTAAATTTAGTTTCCACTCAAATGTGGGCTTATGCAGGTTAGTCCATTTAAGTGGACTGGTCACACAGTATGTTTGCAATGTTATATAAATTTGGGGCAAGAATTTCTTTTGATTTGTGGTGCCAAGAGAATGGACGTTTTATCTTCTCAGTTAATGAGAAGATACTGCTTTCTTTCATTATATATTATATGCATTTCTTCATTTGTGCCATGTGGGTGAGAATGTTTTACATGGAAGGAAAGGGGAACGATTGATGTATTTGGAATGTACTTCGGCTTCAGTACAGTACTTTGCCTGCTTTACTCCTCCCCAAATTCCTACTAACAAACATATAAGCTGTGCTACAATTATTCTCGTTCTTGCAATATTCTTTACATATTCAATTTTTGAGTTTCTACTTTCAAGATATTTGTGCAGATTGGCATCTTTTTGTGCACAACAAATGCCTTACATTTGATTGCTCTGTGCAGGTGCTAAGCAATCCAGAAAAGACTCCCCTTCACACTTTCTTTTGCAACTACGATTTGACTGACATGCCAGTTGGTACCAAAGTAAGATTTCAGTCTGGCTGAATCTGAGTCAATTGATCTGGACATTTTGCTCCCTAATGGCATAATTGTTATGACATGGCTAGTTTTAGCTTTGAACTTCATTGAAATCAGTGTTGTCAAGGCATGAGAGATATGTAGAGGTGGTAACCCAAAAAACTGCCTCGATTAAATATTGCTAGGCAGGGTGGCTGCCTCAAGAAGGTGACTGGTCATAATTCAAAAGAGAAAAAAAATAGAACCTGACTATAAGATTTATTTGTAAATCAACCATCAGGCACATTAGACAGTATTATCATCATTGAAATACTCAAATGAAGTGTTGAAACACAGGAGAGAAATTACAACTATAATGAAAACTGTATCTTAAAAAGCTTGCCAAGTCATAAGTAACAAAGGAATGTGACTTTTCTCACCAAAGAAGAAATGAGACTGGAAATGTTTAGGAGTGTAAGCTAGTTATTCCTTTGCTGGAAGGGGGGTTTCTCCTGAGGATGTAAAACTTCATTTCCTCTAAAAGGGAAATAATTTGTGTGGGTTTGATTAATGGTGCTTTGGGTTCTGTGGTGGGTAACTAAAATTCAAGTTAAAAACGTGAAAAATCAGTAGCAACTCTATTACTTTTTTTTTCACCATGCCGTTAATCCAAAAGTGCTATAAATCCATTTGAGGTAGGACTCTTCACATGGTGTTTTTTCCTAGTATTGGTCAGGTCTTCACATTTTGTCTTAAGCGTTCACTTGTAATTAATGCTAACCAAATGGAGAAATATTTATTCTCTTATTATTTATTAATGTCAGAATCAGAAATATGCTAACATCCATTTTTTTTTGTTTTCTATGGTTTTTCTACTTGGTCTTGATGGATCTGTGGGGGGTAGCTTGTAAGTTGAAACTTAGGGGTACACAGCATGTCCAGCCACATCTGGATGCTCTGCTTTTGGGTGCATCTGGTTATTATGTGTAATTGTATGAGATGCATAAATGTAGGAATGTATTAATTATACAGTGGAAATGAGGATGATTTGAAATGGGAGGCTAAGGGGTTATTAAGACTCAACTTCTCCACATTAGTGGGGATATGGATACTTGTCTCTTTTTTAAGTAGATACTTATGTCAAGTATTTTGAAGTATTATTGAACTAAATCAATGTAAAACCTCTTTAGATTTCTTTTAAAGAGTAAATGCCCATTTTTGTCCTCCAAACATTACTTTACATTGATCCTCCATTTCTTGGTAACATCCAATTGGTCCCTCAATGATAACAAGTCCATTAGTTTTATCATTTTTGGAACCAATTTGATTGCTTAAAGTTACTCTTATGCTTTGTTTGGTGGAGAAGGAAAGTAAAAGAATGGAAAAGAGAAAGGAAGAGAAATAGGTGAGAAGTGGAGTGGAAAAGAAAGTTTTTGGTTGAAGAGAAAATATTTTTATTATAATATTATTTATTTGATTTTTAATATTCAATTATCATTAAGTGTTATTTTATTCATTTATTATTCCAAAAAAAATATTTGAATAAGAATAAAAATAAACTCTATAATCAATTAAATGATCCCATAATTGATTTTGCGGTTTTGATGTGAACTATAGTTAAAAGAGTACAGCATAATCGATTATTTTAAGATAATTGTTTATGTTATGGTTCTTCTCACTTTCTATGTTTTTCTTCACAATTTTGCACAGATTCTGATTATGTGGGCCTCTCTCGATTTTGTCACTTTTCTCTCTCCTCTAACCATCCAAAACTACCCTGCTTCTGATTTCTCTTCATTTCCTCTTGCTCTCTCTGCAATCTCATACAAACCTACAAGTAATTTATACTATGTTACTTTCATTCTCATCCTTTTCTTTTCCCTATCCTATGCCCTTCTTCACCTTCAGTTTGGAGGTATGAGATGAAACACTTTTTTTCTTTCCATCATGCAAATAATGCCTGGGTAACTTTAGGACAAACTTAGATAGCATACTATAAGTATAGTTGGTGTACTTTCACCTTGGTAATTAATTATGTAATTCATTTAGTATAATGGTAATTAATTGTACTTTCACGTTTAACACCAGAAATACAGTGTAGTCATCTTACTGGGTTAGGTATGTCTTTAATCAGTTCATGTATGTATCTCCTTCTCTGCTAAAGCATACATTTGATCTATAATTCCAAATTTATGAGTGCACTTTTTACATTTTAAAACTGTGTGATTTACTTATTCCTTATCAATTTCTGATTTCTTGTTATATATGGTGTAGACATTTTTGCGCCAGAAAGTCACCCTTGAATCTTCCGGGTCGATTTCCCCTCGGAGATCACCTGGTTTTAGAAGTTGGATTGATAAGGGGATTGCACCAATGCAAAAGAATGATGACATTTCATGTGATGGAGAAGCGCTTAATGTTGTAAATAAAACGAAATCTACTAATCAGGGAAATGGAAAGGGCTGTAGCTTGTTGAATTTACTAAACAAAGGGGATTCTTCAAACACAAAAATGGTCGGAGTCCCTTCTGCAGCAAAGCTTGACTATGAATGTGAGAGGAATGAACGAAAGGATTGCTGGGATAAAACATGTGATGGATCAAGGAAATCACCAAATTCCTGTTCAAAGGTGAAGGACAATTCTAGTAGTGGTGGTCCACTTCGCTATGCTCTGCACCTACGCTTTATTTGCCCTTTTCCTAAGAAGACCAATAGATCGGCTCAAAAAAGCAAACATGTTTCTCTTAAAGAAAAATCTGGATTAAGCATGGAAGGGGAACGAAGATTTTACTTATGTAATGATTTGAGGGTCGTGTTCCCTCAACGTCATTCGGATGCTGATGAGGGCAAGGTATGTATGTGCATGTGTTGTGGTTCTGTTACTCCATTGCGTCTCCTCAGTGACATACTAAACTGTTAAAAGCAATATGCTTCAGATTGCTTGTGTGGAAAATTATTAATTTACCTTTTTCTGCTTCATTTTTATTGTACTTCTTGGGTGTTGTGTTTGTTGCTCATACTTGACACATGGAAATTACTTCACGAGTTTGGTTAAGCTTTTATAAGTTGCTTATCAACAAGTTTAAAAGAGCTAAATGGAGGGTCACAAAATAACTTTTGTAAACTTAACCTATCAAAATAAGCTTATTGAATTAAGCGCTTGTGGCATAAGCTCTTACTGAATATAATCAATGATAACCAATCTGGCTCATTAATGTGAGTGGCCATGTTTTCTAGGAGGCATATAAATTGAATACTTGTCCCATGATGTTGATTGAAACCATGCTAGGATGATAAATTCATTAAAAATGTCTAATCATTTCCCTTTTATCTATATAAGGTTGAATAGAATTCTGTTACATGTTGCTCTGATTGCTGTATGTGCAGGCAGAATATGATTGATGTCTTGGTTGGTGTGTTGTGCAATTGGAATCTATTTGTTTGCATTTCTTGGTCTGTCTAGTATGTGACAAGGTCTGTTGTGGTTTGTTTGGCAGTTGAACGTGGAATACCATTTCCCTGAAGATCCAAGGTACTTTGACATCAACTGAAGTTCTAGTTTACCTCAAAAAAAAAAAAAGCATGCTGCTTTTGCTGACCCTCTTGTACATAATCACAAGTTTGTCTTCACTCGAGTCTTGTCCTCTGGAAAAATAGCACTAACCCTTTCCTTTCCTCATGTAAATACTAAAACAATTTCAATAATATAATGGGTTAACTATTTTCAATTCCTGACCTAATTATCCAATTACCATGAAAAATGGATGTTGAAGTGCATTGTGGAACTTGATTACCCCACCCTTTGAATTATATTCTAGACCCAGAGCAGCTTTCTAAGAAGTGCGTGTGGTAAATGGTTACAATCAAACTTGAGTCTTGAGGAGCGTAAGATTAGTGAATTTTGCTTTTATTATACCTACGTTTTCCCTCGGTTGTTATTGATTTATTGTTCCTTGATCTAAAGCATGGTACTTATTACCATGTTTTAAAGGATTGGGTTTATTAAAAATATAAGGTGCACTTCAGCAGATTAAATAGTTATACTTGTTGATCGAAAATTTAATAAAATAGATTTTAAAAGTTTAATAGTTTGATGCATACGAGTTGTGTATTTTTGCTATAATATTAGAGCATATAAGCATACGTATTATTTATTCAGTGTCCTTCAACTCACGTCTAAAGCTTAAGTGATCTCTTTTAGATGATTGATTATTTCCGACTCAACTAGTTTACTCTTGAAAGCATGCGAGACTAAGAAAAAAAGTGTAATTTATGCTTTGTTGAAAAATCTTAAATTATATTTCAAAGTTTCTGTTAAGATAAAACTAGTCACATAGATAACTTATTTCTAGCTAAATTTTAAAAAGTCAAAATTATATGAAATCAAGTTTATAAGTGCATATTCAAAATTATTAGTTATTTTTTTTCAATTAATAATTATAACTGTGCATTTCATTGTCTAAAATTCATCTTTAATTTCACAGGGGAAATCAGGCAATTAATAAGATCAGTATTTTAGAGCTCTTTTAAAAAAAAGTATATATGAGAAGGAATGTATTAAAAAATAGTATTAATATTTCTCTTGGTTAATAATTAATAAATGTTTAACTTGTTAAAATTTGGATACTATATTAACTACCAATAATTAATTTCATATAATACTTTTCTAAAAAATGAATCTTATTTTCTCATCTCAAGATTTTTCTTTGATTAAGAGAAAAAAATAGAAAGTTAACATAACAACTAGGAGGCCTGTCCTTAAAAAGGTTAAGAAAAAATATTATCCGAGTTTGGTTAGTTATGGAACGTTGGACTAGATCTTTTGTTTACTCCACGGTTATTTTTTTTTTCAATATAGGTTTTTACTTTCTTATTTAAGTTTGTTGTTCCTCTTTATTTATGAATTGTGGTCTAGTTTCTTAAATTTGTTTATGCTCTTTTTTATTTTATTTTTAATTTTAATAATAATTTTTTATATAATGACATATCAGGTTTTATAGTGATGTCCAAAATAAAATTTTAAAAAATATAAATTAAGAGGAATGTTTGCAAAGCTTGTAAGAATTTGTAATTGATTTAACTGATGAAATAAATTTTAAAATAATTTTATAGTGAAAATATCTATTAAATGATTAAAATTACTTTTATTATTATAAATTAGTTTTAATTAAATATTAAATTATAATTTTGCTATTATTATTTTAATTTTTATTACTTATATATATATAAGTTCATTGATTATAATTATGTTATATAATAAATATGTTTTTTACATGTTTTCTGACAATGTAAAAATATGTTAAAAAAACACAGTGAATTGTGCATGCATTGCATAATTAATTATTTAATGGTTATAATCGATTATTCGGTTAAATATGGATAGCACAGATGCAATGTAAACAACTTTTAGTTTACTAAGCCAATCAAACATATGAAAACGAAAACGGGGAAGGAAGAAAGTTATGTTAGAGAAAGCAAGAAAGAAAAATAATCTGAAAGAAGTAAGGAGGCAAGGAAGCAAAAGATTGTGAATAAATCTCATGCATGGAATAAATTCACATGGATAATGTGAATAACCTCTGTGCCAGTGCAATAAAAAGAGGGGCAATAAATCAATTACTGTCCATAAATATTTTTTCACAAAAACAGAATATGAGACCTAAAAAACTGTTGAAGTATTCTTCTCCTTCCTTCGGTCGATCAGGTAGCTGGGTGATGACTGTGATTCTTCTCGTCCTCCTGTTTCTCCTTCGGCACTCGGTCTCGGGTGAACACCGGATGGTGGGGGTACCTGCGAAGGCACTCCGACGTTCAAGTCAGTAAAGCGGGTGGTCAACTCTCAGGTAGGTGAACAGTAATAAATGACATACCTTACTCCTTGGAATGCGTGCTATTTATATTATTCTAATGGGCCTACCTTGTTGGACCCGTTTATCGAGGGGGATACCGCTTAGGGTTGCATTACCTAATTCTTAATGATAGATTAACTTCACTCTAATAGGGGTCGGCCGTCGGCCATCCCGGTCGTCTCGGCCAAGTCTTTTAAGATCTCGGCCAAGTCTTTTAAGGTCTCGGCCAAGTGGATCATCGGTCTCGTCATCCGGCCAACTTTCTTAAGTCTCAGCCAGGTTTCCCTGATCTCGATCAGGTGGACTCGGCCTCGGGCAACCAGGTGGACCTCGACCTCGCCCATACCGGTACAGTTTTAAATAAATATAGATAGTCCACACATGAACAAAATAAACAATTGTTAATTGGTTTCATTTCCATTTAGTTTTTCAATCCATTATTGAAATGTTTCACCGTAATCAACATATTACAACACACATTATTCTTGACTTTCTTTACCTCCATTAAGATAAAAAAAAATACAAGTATATATTTTGATCAATATATTAGGCTATCTTTTTTAAGTATTCTATTATTGTCACTTTTTCCTATAAACTAAAGATATGTGAAAATTTACAGTCAACTCTTAAAGAGGATTTAAAAAAAAAAACACTTCTAAAAAAGATTAATTTTACTTAGTAAAGGATTTCCAAATGTAAGTAGTCTCTGAAACTAGATAATATAGTAGATGATCAAGTGATTTGTCCTTTGATCTTAGATTTTATACGTATGCTAATTTTGTATGCATTTGAGTTACTCCTTAAATAAGGATCTTCATAAAGTAACCATTGTAGGTTATATGTGTTCCTTTTGTAACTTATGAGTTTTTTTTAGGTAGGCGTGTGAGAAAAACATGAAAAACGGGAGGGTTAAATTGTGTTTTAAATACTTTTTTTTGAAAACTATCAAATGAATAGTTTGTTTGGATTCTAATTGAATAGTTTGTTCAGTTGTATTATTGGTAAGAATATGATCAAGGAAAAAAATCGTCCTAAGACAAGTTGGAAGTGGTTGTTACCATCTTTAGGATGTTATTCTATACACATAATCTTTTATCTTTTTTCCTAAATTTTGGCTAGGTTATTTTTTCAGTACCTAGGTTTTTGGGAATACTTTTTGTTAAGTGTTGGCATTCTATAAATGTTGAAAGACCTACTTGTAGAGATTTAGATCGCATAATAGGCATATAGTTATTGATATTCGATCATTGCAATATTTGAGTTCTTAGAGCTTAAATCTTTCCCAAAACATTAATATACCCATTGTGGGTCAAGGTAAATTTTTTTCCACATATCTATTGTTGATACACATTTCTTTTAAATAGCTTAGAAAAGCACTATAAGAAAATAACAATTTAGTTATCGAATTCAACGACCGAAAATAAGTGGTCGCAATTTGCGATCAATACAGTCACCAAATACCCATAGTGTCAAATCTGCGATCGAAATAGCGACCGACTGAATTATTAATAATGTCAGTAAGTTTTGTGACCGAATCAGCGACCAAACATACTCATAGCTAAAGTGGTGGTTGTTTTGAATAAATTGGGAAAAATATATTTGCGACTGAATATGTTTATTTTTTAGCCATCGATTTTTTTTGTGTGGCTAAACATAATTGTTTATTTTTGCCACCGAATCAGCCACCAAATTTGTTTATTTTTGTAGCCACCAATTTTGTTTTGGTCGCTAAATATAATTATTTATTTTTGCCACTAAATCAGTCACCAAATACGTTTATTTTTTAGCCACCGAATTTCTTTTGGTCGCTAAATGTAATTATTTATTTTACTACAACAAATAATAATAATAACAATTCATTTTTATTTTAAAAAACTATAAAAGAATCACACTTTAGATATTAATGAGTAGTCATCCCTTTAAAAAAAAAATTAGTTGTATTACTGGTTTCTTTTTCTATTTAAAAAATATGTTTCAATTATATTTTTAATTTCTTAAATTTAAATAAAATTAATTAAATATATTTTTTTAAATATCAGCTAAAATAAAAAATCTAAAAATATTACATAAAAGAAATATTATTAGTAATAAAATTAATCCTTTTAAAATAAATAAATTACGATACATAATTAAATTTAAATAAAATTATCTCTTTAAAATAACTTTAATTTTATAAAAATAAATACATTTTTAGAATTAAATTGTAAATAATTTTTTAATTATTAATATTTTTTTATTAATAGCACTTTTATCACTTTTTTCTAAAAATATTTTTTTATTAATAGCACTTTTTCTAAAAAAAAAAATTTAAATAAATTTTTTTAACATAGGTAATAAGTATCTGCAAGTTAAAAACCATAAAATTTGTATTAGTATGAAAAATAATTAACTAATTAAAATATTCATATTTATTGTCATGGGTATTTAAATACTTATTTATTTTTAAATTTTACAAAAATGTGTATGGTTATAGTTTTATTCACTCCTAATAATAAATAATGTAATTAAATAAAATATTGGGATTGATATGTTGATTCTAAATCAATTTTAGGACATTGAAGAGGGTAAGTTTTACAGAGCCATTAAAGGTGAGGAGGAAGCTGCAGGTGGTGGTTGTGGTGCAACGGAGATGCGAACGGAGGTGCTAGTGGAGGTGCAAACAGAGGCAAGTGGAGGTGCGAGCGGAGGTGCGAATGGAGGTGCTAACGGAGGTGAGCAGAGGTGCGAACAGAGGTACTTTGATTCAACAATAAAAGAAGTTGCCATTGCTGGTTCCCCTGGAAGTAAAGCACTAAAGCATCTTGCGCAAACACTAAACCATCATTTTTAGCAATTAAAGCTGCGAAAGAAGGTAATTTCTAGTTAATGTTGATTGCCATCAATTTTTTCCTTTGCAGATGTAATTGATGTTGTGTTGTTACACAAGGAAAACAATACTCTCTTTTTCTCCATCCTCTTCTCATATTTGATAACTTTGAACCTCAAAAACACTAAACCCTTTAAAATACTAAGAGAAATTAGTTTCCCTTCAATTTTATGGTCTAGACACGTTTTTAATGTATTAAGTTTTAAAATAATCAATTAAACTTATAACACTTGATATGGTTATTTGCAGAAATAATGTTATTTAAAAAAATAATTTGTTATTCTCGAACCTTTGAAATATCTTATAATTGATTGTTTCAAAACAAACAAACACCATATTTCAAACAAAACACTATCTATATGTTACAATTTACTAGTTATTTGCTTTTTGTGTTGTCTCTCGAGTATTTAATATTTATTACTAAAAGATGAAAGTGTTGGTGTTTTACTTTTGTTTGAAAACTTAAATGCTTGAGTCTTTTACAGTTAATCCTAACCTATCAAAGGAGGCAAGTGACATCTTTATTTGGTGCTTGACTCATAATCCTGAGTGTTACAAGCAATGGGTAAGTACAAGGGAATGCTATTTCAAAATTTATTTTCATTAGTTTCCTACACTGTTTCCCACACTTTTTACCTTGAGACACCTTTTGTACTTACTAACACAAACATGCGTTTTATACTGGTATCTTGCTATTGAATCAACAATTGATGAGAAATTCATTTTTCTTTCTTTCTTGCACTATTTATTTTTTGCATGTGAGATTCCTCTGCATTTTTCTTTTCTATAATATGTGTACGTCCTCTTCTTTTCTGTCTCTGCCATGCTCCTCTTCTTCATACTACTAGTAATTGATGTGAGACATTATATCCCAGGTTTGTGGTGTGATGGAAAGTCTTAAAGATTTGAGCCTCTGCTATTCATTGTTTTGAGCCACTTCAATGCATCATGACGTTACCAACTTATATGGCTCACTTTGAAAAGGAATTTTTTTTTGTCTTCCCATCAAACACATATGAGTTTCATTCCCGGATAATGATTCTGTAAGAGAAAAAAATATCATCAATAATAATTAAAATTGAAAATGAGGGTCCCCAGATGGTAAACAATTATTTTTTCGTCACCCTGCTTCCTTCTACTTCATTTATATACATCTCATTCTTCCACTTCTCTTCTTTCTCTTCCACTACTTCACCTCATACATTATCTATTTCTTTAATTCACACTCATCTTTTTAAAACTGCATAATGCATGAGGAAATGAAAATCACATGCTCCCAATAATTTGTGTTAGACAAGTTTAGTTCTTTTCTTTACACTTGTTGGAATAATATATTCCATATGTTAATAAATGATCCCTATTCCCCTTGCTGAGAAAATTGAATGTCAGACTCAACACTTAAGCCTAATAATGCAAGGCCAAGGCCAGGGTGTTCTATTCAATATTCCACTATGAACATGCTAATTGCATAAACCCAAAGTTCTGAACTATGCTTAAAACGATTGGAGATAATTATCTTCACTATCTATTTTCTGAACTTCCTTTTAGTATGTTGCTCAGTAAATATCAGCCAAACCTAATAGAACATTCTTAAAATATCTTAACTTCATAATTGTTTCCATTTCCCTCTTTACTACCACTAAAATATTTTAGGGCATCATTGGAATGTAATTGTTACAAGTTTTGGCATTGTACATATGTATGTGTGCCCTAAATGAACTGTGAGAACACAATTTTCTGTTTAACGATGATACTTATAAATTATAATGTTGTTTTACTGTGTAATTTGTTTAGTTATCTTTCTTTAAGAAGTCACTTCTGAATCCCGTCCTAATTTGTAAATAAGTAATAATGGGTTTGTGTATATTTATTTTATGAAAAAACCGATTGACCAGTAAAAGTTTAATTGCTGAAAAATAATATATATCAATATATCTCATGCTGATTCCCATCAAATGGAACTCCTGTTACCAATCAACTAAGGTTTTTCAAAATTTCCTTTTAAAGCTATAAGATAAAATTGTCTCTTTTACATTTCTATATACCATAATTTTATGTAAACTAAAAAATAAAAAATTGTCCTTAAACTATAACTTCATGTAAAACACAAGTTCTGTCATTTGGTCCTCACAAACTAAAAATCTCTGATTGTGTTTATTGTTTAATTCTTTTGAGTATGTATTTATGTGATGATGGGCATTAGGTACAAGACATTCACTAATCTTTCTCTGTTTCCATTACAAGCATGCACATATACACTAAGGAATAACTTGCAACTTTGCTACACCATTTCACTGCTAACCTGATAATGCTTGTGGTTTGGGGATAACCATTTAGGTTCCCACGACAAGGGAGGCTATGTCAAACAGACAAGGCATGGAATTCTTTTATGGTCCAAACTTAATTGAACACCCTTCTCTCTCTTGGTGGGCTTGACAAGTCTTTTCTATGTTGTACAAATAAACAAATTAAACTTCTAGCCCAACAAGGAAAATCATTTGTTTAGTAAACGTTATTTTTATTAGTTTATTTTATTTTATATGGTTCATGTATTCGCAATATTCAATTGTAAACTTAATAATGCTTATTTTCTTTACACCGTCTCTTGAATCCACAACTTATTTGATTAATGATTGTCATAAGTTTACCGTTGAAGTCACGTAAATACAATAAATATTTAAATGTCTATGTTTTAGTGACTATATGCTAACTAAACTTTTATGATTAGGCTAAAGCAAGTTTTACTTATTTTAATGATCTTTTGATTCAATATGACTTTCTTCATCTCTCTTGACTATAGGAAAAATAGATAACAACACCTCTATATAAATAGTAGCACCTCCTCCCAAGATCAGTTACAAAGTGAACCAACAAAGGTATGCTTCCCTTCCTGTCAACGCAATACTTTCATATGTGCATTTTTTACTTTCTCCATTCAGTGTCTTGTTTTCTCTCTCTTAAAACAAGTGTATGCATTAGGAATTTGTTGTAGTCAGATTGCATTAATGGAAATCCCCGAAGGTAGAAAGTGGATGTATAAAAGATTGGACAGAAACAAACATTTGATAGAGGAATTTAGAGAAAAAGTGTATGAGTTCCTACAACATGTTATTAGTCAAGAAAAGTTTCAAGAACAAGGTGAAATGTTAAGATGTCCTTGTATTAAATGTAGTTGTAAAGTTTTCAAGTATGTGGTCAAGTTGGGTGGTATCTTTATCAAGAGGGATTCATGCCTAATTATTATTGGTGGACAAATCATGGTGAAGAATTGCCACAATCCCCTAGTGAATGTTGCCAGTTCATGTTATGGAACTTGTGAACAAAGAGAAGAATTAGGTCGTTTCCATCAAATGATAATGGATCATGTGGGGCCCTCAAATGCACATTGCATGCAACCAGAGAGTGTTATTG
>Ga0123342_1006810_pt1 | contig 15595 bp, 10 predicted proteins | sample Turbeawhitnodule_FD_89960 | JGI IMG/M metagenome (GOLD analysis project Ga0123342, IMG submission 89960) | Root nodule microbial communities of legume samples collected from Mexico - Turtle bean Mexico white nodule | ecosystem: Host-associated > Plants > Roots > Nodule | place: Mexico: Nepantla... | reverse complement strand
TATATATATATATATATATATATATATATATATATATATATATATAATATTCTCTTTTTTTCTACTTGTTCTTGGTATTTTCGTTTCATGTTTATTGCTAGATTCTTTTTTATGAATGGAGTCTTGATTTTGATCCTTAAATTTATCTGGAAAGTATTTTTAAGGATCTAAAATAGACGAAAATACTTGATAACTTGTAATGCTAGGAATAAATTTCAGATTATTAATTGCATCATAATTATGTTCATAAAGCTAGATGATTATTAGATATATGAGGAATAAGTGTTGAGAAATCATCTTATGAATTTCATATGTGAGAAATCAAGGTGAATGACTTTAAATTACAGCATCAAGAATAAGTAGTTTTGAATATTATATATTGTATCATTCCAAACTATAGATGACTGAGATAGAAGTAATTCAATCCCAAGTATTTTATCTATATTTGATAAGTTAGTTTCGTTACTTGTTGAATCAAATCTTAAACTTTGAGTTACTTATGGTGAAATCGTTAATTTGGTTATGAACAAGTTCTCACAATTATTTTCTATACTTAATGAGTTTTATAACAAAACTTTTTAATTAGAATTGTTCCTTATTAGTTCGACATTCGTACTTTAAAAAGTACTATATTACAGTTGATTTGGTATACTTGTCAAGATAAATCAACAGAGATGCATGAGATGTTGTATGCATGATGTGTGCCCTTTATGGGTGGTGGATCCTAGATGGAACATTTTTATACATGTATATATGCTTGTATACATATATATAAGGTTAGACCAAGTGGTGAATGACCCTTCATGAGTGGTGTAAAGACACTGAGGATGATATCAAGCATTGAGTAGTGGTGGTAAACATGACACTCAATTATCAAAGGTATCCTAACTTCATCGTTGTCTAGTCATTTAGGTAGAACTTCAGGTGGTGAGAAGCTAAAGGATACTTACATCAGGCTTGGTAAGTAGATGTGTTTGGATATTGATAGTAGATGCTTTGTGTCACCCTAACATTAAGGACTTTAGCCTAAATTTGATATGTGTTAGGTGTTAGCCTCTAGTGAGACTTATTTATTATGGTTAGACTCTTTTGAAACACGTCTCATATTAGTCATAATATGTTGTGTGGCTAAATATGAGGTTATTTGCATTTATATGCATGATCTCAATATATGCATGGTGAATATTACTTGATAATGATAGCACGTATGTTGTTATGTTGTTTTCATTAGTTCACTCTTACGAGTTGTATGTTACTGATGATACATAAATATTTTCTTCTACACATGGATTTGAAAGCAAATAGGCTTGTAAAGGGTGTTAATGTAGAAATTTTATTTTTAAACATATAAAATAACTCTAATGAACATTGATTGAAAAACAATCTTGATTGACTAAAATTAAAAATAACCTTAGTTGACATCAACTAAAAAAATGGGTTTGACATAAGTAAAAAAAACATTGCTAATATTAACCAAGAAAGCATTGATTAAAGAAAGCATTGATTAATGTTGATTAAAAAATAATTTTAACCCACACCAATAATAAAAATAACCTGATTATGTTGACCAAAACATAACTATGATCCACTTTAATTTTAGAGAAACAATGTTGAGATTATGACATTTAAATATCACTAAAACAAATAATATCTCGATTTTAATCCAATCAACATTTTGACTATAATTAAGTTGAAGAGACAAAAAAATAAAATATATATAAATTTAAAAGTATGAAGAATTTTAAATATAATTTAAAATTATCTAATATTAATTAATTACTCTCATAGAGTTATAAAATTTCAATTTCTTATAAAACATTTCAAATTCTATGTAAAAGGAAATTATTTTTTTACCAAAGACATATTAAAGAATGTCATACTCCGTGCTAATAACAACTTGAGCCAGATTAAAAAAACTACGAGAATATTCTCGGAGTAATCCAAGCAACATAATTACTTTCAGCACCCGATTTATTTTTAAATTTATAAAACTGCCTTTTATTCTGAAATTAAAAATATATTTTGAAAAAAATTTGGAATAGACTTTTGTGTTCCAAAAATTAAAGTTTAGAATAGAATTGAAAAATCAAAATCTCATTATGAAAAAGTAATTCCAGAATAAAAAATACATTATGAAAAAGAAATTTCAGAAAACAAATTCATAAACATTCCAAGGAATTCCAAAATGTATTTTGAACTAAAACTGTCATTGCACATAAGCACTAGGTCTTCAAAGTTAATCTGGTGCTGAAAGTAATTGTCTCCAAGCAAATATGTTCAGGCTGATTCTCCCTACATCATATCAATTCAGATTTGCACCCAACATACTCATGTGAAATGTCAATTTTGTCCTTAATGATTTTAAACTTTTGCCTCTGGATATTCATATCCGTAAGTCAAATTACAAAGTTCTGGATATACAAGTCCAAAACTAATATGTCACTTCCGGATTTCACCGTCTGAAAACTTATTTGGACAGTATAAATGACCTTTTGGATGTCAAGATCCATAAGCAAACATAAATGAGTTCTGAATCTCAATCCTCAACATCATTTACAACACACCATTCCGGATATGAAAATCCAGAACTCATAACTCACTTTTAGATATGACCATCCGAAAACTTGAATGAAATATAAAAATGACTTTCCAGATTTCAAAATTCGGAATGTATAAAAATGACTTCCAGATATTGAAATCCGTAAGCAAATGTGTGAAAAGGACAAAATAGAATTTTAAAATTTTCGTACAAGTCAAAATTGATTGGATGCAGGAAGCAATTGCCATATATTCATTAGGATAAATTGGAGGATCAATCTTTGAAGGTCATTTTGAAAAGTTCTCTCTCCCCCTCCATCAGTTCTTCGTACACCTCCATAATAATTGTGAAATTCCTTTTTGCCCTTTCTTAAAAATTTAATACCCTAATTCTCTCCTAACACTACACTACACACCTTCATCTCCTTCCTTTTTGTGGAGTTTGTACAATTATTCATAATAAATATGTATTTTTGTTACCAATAATGGTGTTTGAACTACAAGTACTCATAATAAATGTGTATTTTTGTTATAAAAAATGGTTTGAATTACATCCATGAAAATATAGTTTCACCTCTCAAATAGGGTTGTCACAACTATAAGAACCAGCGCGAAGGACTTCCATTATTGTGAAGGTAAGTTTAATTTTTTTGTTCAGTGAATCTTTCTCAAACCATTTTTGGACTTCGTTTTTTTTTTTTTTGTTGCATTGATACCGGATTGTACAATTTGTTTTGCAATATAAATTATATGTAGATGTCAGATTCAACAATCCAAAAGCTAAAATCATATCCAAGAGCCTGCGGAACTGTACAATATAATATACAAATTAAATTCACATACTAGATTGTAAAGTTGGATATGCAATTTCGAATCCAGTTTTAGCTTCTAACTTTTCAATTTGGAATCCAGTTTTATCTTCTAATTTTTCAATTCGGGTGTGTACATTTCAGATGGGAGGTGTTACACACAAATGGGTACATTTGGAATTTAAAATTATATGGAGGTGTTGGAAGAACCAATGGAGGGTGCAGTGCCCATTTTGAATTGCATCTCAGCGCTGTAGATAGCTTAACTAAGTGAGAAGCACTTAACTTCCTGAGATATTTTAATAGCCATGTTTAGATTATAGTTACCTACAACTAGTTCAAAACAAATTAAAAAATATAATTAAAATAACAAAAGTTATTTTAAATTAAGATAATTATATATTTTTAGTCACTAGTATATTTGTTATTTGATATAAAAGGTAATTATCTCTGTTATTTTTACATTTTCATCTATTAACTTACTTTTTAACTTGCAGTTTTATCAGAAAACATTTAAAAAAGTATCAGTAATTTAAAACTAATAAACATTTTTTCAAGAGTAAAAACAGTCATACTTATGATTAAAAAATATATTTAATCCTTTTCTTCAATTTCTATCGGGTTTAATCATTGAGAAAGATGGTAGGCTTATAAACCTGAGCTCTGTTACAATATCTTAATAAAAATGTGTTTGGGAAAAGAAAGTCCACTAAAGATGACAAGTCAAATTTCTTCAAGAAAAAATAGTGATTCTTCTTTTTCCATTGATACACAGATAAGAAAGGTGGGGCACTAAAGGTTAGTACAATTTACTCTTACACGTCTCAATTCTAAGAGATGAAGCCGAGACATGATGACAGGTTTTTAACAATCCAACAGAAATTACTCATAGGACTTAATAATATATGTCACTTTAGAATCAATAACTATATTATAGAAAATGTAGTTTCCAACACCAACCAAAGATTGACCATAATCAGATTTCTTACTTCCCAAAAGTTGTTTCCTACTCCGTATGCTACTGCTACAACAGGAAGAGGTAGGAGAAGGGGATATACCTAACTACAACAGCTAATGGAAATAAATTACTGCTATGCTACAAGTAAGAAATCAGGACTATACAAGCAGTCTGAAACCAAAAGCTTCATTCTGCTTAACAAAGAAAGAAAAAGGGGAACTAGAGGACTACAACCAGCATAACCAACCTTTTCTTTCAAATTTTATTTTTATTTTGCTTTTTTTACTGGGAATTGGGAAGCATGCAGCATCACTTAAAACAAAAACGAAGCTACAAGCACAGTCAGAGTGGATAAAAAGAAGCACACAGTGACCTGAGCCTGTGCATTGTGCGGTGGTTGTGCTCCTGCTTGAGTTCCAGAAATAGGGCTAGATGGGGCAATTTTAGAAAGTGGAGGCAAAGGGGGTTCTGTCACTTCATCTTCAGTCAGGGGAGGGGCTGGAGCCATAGCTGGTGGCAATAAAGATTTGTCCATGGCTTGCAAAAGGCCACCTACTGCAACTGGTTCCATGTAAGCAGGTGTCTTTTCACCCAAATTTAAGCATTTGTTCCCTGTGGTAGGATGAGGAACAATAATATCAGTAATCAGATGGGAGACTTCACTGTAGTCCTGAATTTGATATGAAGGAAAAAAAGAACAATTTTTCTATGAAAACAAATTGAGACCCCGTCAAAATTATGGAAAGATAACTAGAAGTAAGAAGTTGTGAGGGAAAATCACAACCTTAAAATGAATCACCGAAGAGAACTAGAAGTAAGAAGTGTCTAAACCCTAGAGTGATTAAATAAAAAATATCAAAACCAAATAATGCCGAAGTTGAACCTTTGGTTCAAAGAACAAGAAATAAAGGTTTTGTATGCACTTACTTCTATATCTATTTGCTGTTTTTGGAAAGTCTGTGATGACACCGTCAATTTCAGCATCTTGAACAAACGTGTTGATCTCCACATATGCATCTGACATGAAATCCCAGTCCTGAGATACAAACTCATTGCTGAATGTTTCCACGTAAACAGAGAGATTGGAAGATTTGAACTTTGACACAATCTTTGTAGAGCCAATCGCGAATAATTCACTAACAGGATATACAGATGCCTTTTTGACAACCACAGAATGAGCAAATCTTTTGATATTCGAAATAGCTGAATCAACAGCACCACCAACTATCTCATCAATCTTGTAGACAAGCTCGTACTTGGCTTTCTCCTTGAATTTCAATAGTACAGAACTATTAGTGGATTGAATCATAACTTTTGGAGCCCCTGGTTTATCATAACCTGCTCTGCTCAAAGTATCAATGACTGCATCAGTCACACTTAAGTTTTGTTTCCTTGCAAGATAGGCTGCATTCTGACAAAAGTAGAAAACAAAATAATGTGAATAAAAAAACAAGAGAAAATAATTTTATAGAAATTCATCATGTCACACTAAAAACACTTATTATCTTATATAATAAAAAAATAGAAACCAGACAATTCTCTCTCTTTCCCTCACTCTCTTTATCTTAGTGATTTGAGATCCCTATTGTGATTGGGTAATTGGGATAGGGAATGGGAATTGCAGGGTCAAGGTTGTCTCTTTGACGTTCATACTAAGTAGAAAATTAAACAAGGCACCGGTTTATTTGTTTTAAATTTGATATTATTTTATCTTAAGAAATATTTTTTTCTACAATGAAGCACTACATGCTTATATCTAGAAAATAATGATACTTCATAGTTGTATTTGATTCTAATTACATCTTGTAATGCTTCTATGTCCCAACAATTTCTTGACTCCCTTCTCAATGTTACCTTGCTTCTAGGTCCAAACAATTGCTTAACTCCCTTCGCAATGTTACCTTGGTATTTACAAGGCTTATATGAATGTCCCTCATGAATCATAAAAGTCATTTTTTTAAGTTTTACTATATGGCTTACCATTTATTAAGCATTACTGATTTTTACCAAGGATATTACCTGTTCACATAATCGACAGCTAAGGAATGAATTGAAAACTGAAACTGAAACATCAGGCATAAGCAGAACACACCTCAATGATGATCACAACACTTAGTGTGGAAGTGTGAGCTTTTGTCAAGTTCAAGAAATCTGACAATGTTAAATATTGCCCCTTCTTGTTGTATTCTGGGTTCCTATACAAATTGTTCATAGAATGTGGGTTCAACATTAAGGCTGCATGAAAAGAGAACAGGAAAACACAGATGTCAAATGTTTGCATATTTTTTTTTTCATATTTTCAAAATATGTAAATACATTCACAGAGGGTAGTGAAGCACAAAAAGAAAATTAAAGTGAGGGTAAAATGAATAAATATTTTCATGAGACTATTCTTCCAAGAAGCTATAAATAACTTGGGATTTGTCAGAGCAGGATTATGTGCACCTCATTCAGGTCCATACCAACTTTAAAATATATCTTTACACAAATAAAAACACCACCAAAACAATTATGATAATATATCTGTAAGCAAGATTGATTATACTGTACAGAGAAGCAATAATGTTACTTTCATCTCGATTATTCCTAACGTATTATTTGTCTGTATCGTGTATGTGTATCTCATTCTACATTAATTTACGCTTATTTAAGGTATATATCATTTGTTGTTTGATAGATCTTTGTAAGAGAATACTCTTCTCAAGTATTCTGTCTTGTGTATAATATTGAACATAGGTTGTATCTTGTTTAGTTAATTACAGCTGTTAGGTTGTTACAGCAACTGCCATTGATTAGGTAGTTACAACAGCTATAATTGTTAGAAAGTTACAACTATATTTCAGTTCTAACTAGTCTAAGTAGTGTAGTTATTCAGATATTCAAAACTAATAAAAAATATGTATTATACAGTTTCTAATCACTAATACTTCTACCATTTCTGAGTTTTCTTTCAAATTGATAGTCTTTCATATAAATGAAATAGTATTGCACCATTAGACTTACGACTCAAGCTTTTTATATCATTCCATGCCAAGTCGAATGTAAATATTCCATTGCCAGATTTGATCTCTGGGATGGTTTTTCCAAGTCTGCTGAAACTTGATTGAGCAACATTTGTGCTCTCTATAAGATCAATAGAGCTTAAGCAAAAAGGTATTCCATCCTTGGACATTTGAACAGGACAGTCAAGAACATCCACACCATCTGAAATAGCCTTCCCATATGATAAGTCGGTACAGGGAGGATAGTCACCACTTGCTCCATATTTTGAAATGATCAAGGTGTTAACTGAAACATGAACAAAATGAATGTATCTGTTTAACAATGATGCAATCTGCACAAGCATAGAAGTGTTATGAAATGAATTGACAAGGGATACACTAAAGAACAAGATGAGTACATAGCCATAGAAGCATAAAAAAACTTTGATTTTAACGCACCTTGCTTTGGAGCATTGAGGCCTATGTGAGCAAAGCAGTCTGCATAAGAATAGAAATCAACAGTCATTTAAGGGGGGTAATTTTATACTCACGCATACATGCATTCTGAAGTTAGTCAGGTTAGGATTGCTATGTAGAATCCACATGAATTAATATCAAGTAGTGAAGTACATACATATTTTTAGAAGATGCAGAACCATATAAAAAAAGCGGTACAGAAATTCAGTTTGGAAAGATAATAACATGCAATTCTTAAGAGAAAAAATATCTACATTTGTGCTAATAGAGTAAGAAAAATGAACATCATGTTTTTACAATAACTGCCTAAAATATATACAGTTGGAATCTGTCTAAAGAAGAAGCATAATCTAAACATGATTTTGCTTAAAAGGTGGAAGCATAAAAAGTAGTTGGTAATGGTCGCCCAAAAATAATTTTATAAGATTATGTGCATGCACCAGCACCAGCACCAGCATCAATTATAAATTCCTCCAGTGTCATTTCTTTGCTAAATATATTCCATATGGTCAAGGTTATCAGACTCGAGAGTCTACACTCGTGGGAGCCTAGTAAACCTGACTCGTAAACCCGACTCGTAGACTCGTAACTTCACCTAAAAATTTTAACAAAAAATAAATAATTCATGATACCAAATTCATAATATTGAAATAAACAAGTTCATACACTAATAAAATAACTAAAACAACACCAATGTTATATAATTTAAAAGTCTCATTTATCTAATCCTCTAAGAAAATCATCTAACCCTAAAAAAAATAATCAATTAGCCAATCTGCCCTGCCCTAAAATTAAACATAAATGCAATCTGTCCAAAGCAGTAAAAAAACTTCAAGATGTCAAAAAGTCTGCCCCAAACCCAATGAACAAAAAAGCCCCAATCCATTTTTAAAAGCTTAAACCTAATTTTAAAAACCCTAATCCAATATGTCCCAATCTGTCCTCACTGCAGCAGCAGAAGTGCTTTGTGAACGGCGCGCAGTGCGACGAGGATCGCAGTGAGGTGCGATGCGAGGAGCGGCGCGGCAAGATGCGACGACGAGCGGCGCGACGAGATGCTGCGGCGATGACGGCAGTGGAGAAGATGAGATCGTGAGCGTGAACCAGGGAAAACCCTAAAAATCTAACCTAATCGCAAGAAAATGCACCGTTTTGGGTCCATTTTACGCAACTCGGTGACTCGGTCTTAAACTCACGAGTTTGGCCGAGTTTGTCCGAGTTTGACCGAGTGAGCTTCGGGTTTACTCAAAAACGAGTTTACTCCCGAGTTGACTCGCAAACCTTCCCCTGACTCTTAAACTCGTAAGGGTTCGAGTTAACCCTAGAGTTAGATAACCTTCATATGGTATAACTCTCTGAGTGGCATCCTCATGGAAATGCTACCCTTACCTAGATTTCAAAATAAAGATAAACTAGCTTACAGACAAATCAATATCCAAGTACATTCCAAAATTTCCAGCATTATACAAAATCAGGCATGGTGATTCACACCATAGATCCTTGCTTTAACATGCTCGAGCACTTAAAATATTAACAAAGTAAGGAGCAGGCAAATGCAAGAGAAACTCGTTTAAGGTGATTCATAAAAAATACTACGCACACAAGGCCAAGGGCACACTAGTAACGGGACCATAGCTGTCAACTCCATTGCAATGAACAAATACAGTTTCTCAGTAGAAAAATAATGATAATAGTAAACGAGATTTGATAAGTTCAAATGCATATTATGTTTATTGAAGGTCATTCTAACAAAATGAAGAAAGACATAACTTACCTATAGCTTCAGATGAAGTTAGGGGGAAATCAGACAACACACCATCAACAGAGAAATTTCCATTGTCAATGAAATTGAGGTACTCAGCAACAGGATCATAACTATAATTATAGCTGATTGAGATATCATTCATAAAATCTGAGGCAAAGACTTCCAGCCCCACTTTGTGCGCATCAGAGACCAAAGATGTATGTGGTAGTAGATAAAGACTTGTTGGATCTACAGGCCATATGTATTCTTTGGGAACAAGTATTCCTGAAGCAAATGTCTTGATAGATGTTAAATTTTTTAACAGTGAACCATAAGTCTGATTGGTTGATGGATCTACTTTATCTTTTTCCAGAAACCTAAAGACCAGTTTTGTTTTACTTGGCTTGACGAGTGCCCTTAAACTTCTGAGGAAACCAGCTTCAGGTGATGAGATATAACTGACATTTACTGTTCTAGAAACACTAAGAACAAAGTTCTTCATACTCAAATTGTGTTGTGCATAGAATACATCATGCTGCAAATATCAGAAAAAAGGGTCTTAGTTTTGGAAAACTAGAATACTGGGTGAAAATGCATTATACCTGAATATTCAACCACAATCCAGATGGGTTTGGAGTTTCCCTTCTAACCAATTCATTCACAGTAAGAATTGGAAAATCACTGCCATCAAACCTGTTTGTTCGAGTATAATCTCCCTGAATCACTGTCCAGTACCCAGCAATTAGTATGTATGTATGTGCATATATATTTGTAATTGACATGTAAAGTGCAGATACTAGTGCGTACATACAGTATGTAAACAATTAATTAACAGGGTATGAAACTTTAAGTTGTTTCGAAGAACAGTGTTGAAGATCTCTCAGTTCATTATAATGATTGAACAAGAGACTTTGTCTTAAAACTATCAGAAGATTAGCTATTGTTCTATATATCATCATCATAACCCATATAGTATACTCAATGTATAATACCGAAATATGGGTGCGTGTGTGTGTATACTGTCGATTTATACTGTCAGACAGTATACATTGACTCACAAAACAATCCATTATAATGTCAAAATCGTTAGTCTTAAATGTATAAGATGCGAAGTGACTGCATTATCAAAATAATAAATACCAACATAAAAGTAATTGAACGCGCTTGAGAGAACTGACTTAAAGGGTATAACCCAAATGAGTAGAGGTTAGCTTGATATCAAATAAAAGAAATAAGAACCAACTTCACCGTCATAAACCCTAAGAGTGGAAAGTAGAACTAGAGTATCAAAATTTCTGAATGGGTGGGCAGCACTATCTTCATGGTTCAGAAGCCCAAGAATCATAGATGTAAACCTCAGGGTTGTCTTTCTCAATTTTTTCTTCTTCTCCACTTCTATCCTCCAACCCTCTTATTAAATGTTAGTGTATATGTATTAGAAAGGGTATGAGTGTACCACACAGCTGTCAACAATCTTTGTTAGTCATTAATGGAGTTTCTTTTACCTATAACACGACTCTATATAGAGAGCTTGTACTGCTCTCAGAGAATAGATTATCATACTCTAGTAATTTTTAGATTTGGTTCATACAAAAGAATTCTATGTGGTGTGTTCGTTGATCCATCTGTGAATCTTAACATCAAGAATCACAAACCTAAATCAAAGTGTTTTTTACTGTTAACTTCTAAATTTATTATAAAACATCAATGTGTACGAAAGGAATCAGTTAGTCCATCAATTACTGAAAGTATGTAACAATAAAATTATATCTTTAATATAAATTGAACTTACAGACGACATTCGAAAGCAGCTCCTTTAGGGTGTAGTCGACAGAAAAATAGCCACTGGTTTGTACACCATTAACTGAATAAGTCTTACTTTTGAATTCAGAAACGTGACCAATGTCAGTAGCATTTTCAAGTTTGATATCTGGAATGCAGATTCCCTCTCTGTCTTTCGTTAATTGCACATCACACCACAGAATGACATTTGCTAAACTAGTTTGTGCAGCAAGACTATATGCAATATCACTGGAATCAGGATATATCCCAGAAAACCCACCACGTGCTATGACCAATGGTGGACTTCCTGCAAAAAGAACGTGTTGAAGTGAGTTTCAAGACACAAAGTACAGAGCAGAAGTTTTTCCTAAAACTAAACTTAAGATTGCATAAATCATTCAAGTACATGTCAAATGCTATTCAAACAGTGGTTTCTTAATTCATGCGAGGAAGAAGGTTCTAAGATCTAATTATATCTAGACTTGTATCCATCGTTGAAGTCCTCTCCATCATAATAACCAAACAAAAACTTGAATTTCTCGATTCACAAACAGTCCATTTCACCAAAAAATATGCTTTGGAAATTAATTTCCCTTTGTTACCTCATACGAACTCGCTAACTTGTTCTCTTTTAATCTCTTTTAATCTCTTTGTATTAAATAATTTATAAGTCAGCTATACAAAAAGTATTAAACATATCAAATTTGCACTTGCTCCAAGCTTTCCAACTTTCCCTTTATCACATATAAGATTCAATAAAACAATCTGTGACCGTGATTTCAGCCACAACATCAAGGCTTTTGCCGTTTCTGCAACCACAATCGAGGTCGCATTGAGACAAATTTTACCAATATGATTGCAACCACAGTTCAAAAACCTTGACTGCATGCAAAAACAGCCTTACCAATTTCTGATAACAAGTCATCTACACCAACTCCGACAACTTGATTCCTAATTCCCACACCAAAATTCTCACTTCCCTGCTCTAATTCTAAAATCATCAAATACAACTACACAATTTTCTAAGCACCAGAACACAGTACACCACAGCATCTGAACCCTCAGCCTTATTTGCTTCCATTTTCACCAACAAAGTTTCAATTAAAGTCCACAAGCAACAAATGCACAGTTAATTTTGGAATTAACACGAACTCGACAATGAAGAACAAAGGCACGTTCAAGCAAGTTAAGGTAAGCTTCGAAAAATTCCACTGATTTCAAATTTTTTATGCATTTTCACAGAAACACATGCAGAAGCAAAGAAAGGGAAAGAAGAGTGAAAGGAGAGACGAACCGGAGAGAGTGTTCCAAGAGGTGGTGTTGGATCCTTGAGCAGACACCAAAGGCAGCACCGAATGAAAAAGAAGAAGATAACGCAGGAGAGAGAGTAAACGGAGAAGAGCGCGTGAGTTCCACATTCCGGCAAAGTTCCGACTATACCAGCAGGAGAAAAAGTGGAGTGATTTGTTCAGCTTAACGTGAGTAATATGCACTCTTATATACAGCAACAAACAGACAAGTGTTTCATTCACTAAGTGGGACTCTATATATTATTGAAAACAATATTTCAATTTTAATGAAATTTCAAACTAAAATATTATTTAAATCTTTATGTTAAGTTAATACATTATTAACACTATAGTCATACTAATTAAGAATAATATTTCAAAAATTTAATTTTATTCTATAAATAAGTTGATCACATCTAACTTAATATAATATTTAATATATTTCAACTTTCAAATATAAAAAATTAACTTCACCCTGAAAATTAAAGACTGTGAATTGAGGTCGTGTCAAAACTTTCCCATCACTTAAAAAATATATTTTAAAATTGAATTTTAATTGATTGATAATATAAAAGTTATATATTTTAAAAAGAAATATATATATATATATATATAAAGAAATAAATAAATAAATAAATAAAATATTAAAATATGTTTACAACAGTTCATTTTATGAAGTCTGATTACTCAGAATGCAATATATTGTATGGTTTGTTTTTCCCTTAAATTTTTAGTGGTTTGAGAAAACTGATATGAACTATTAATTATTACAACTTGCATAACGTGTAAACTGAACATAATATATATACATTTATTTATTTATTAAAAGTAGTATTTTTTAAATTATAACATGCAGCAATATTTATTTCTAAAAAGAATTGTTGTAAATAAAAATTAATTTGTTTGCTCGTGCATGTTTTGGTGCATGTGCGTTAGAAAAGTTTATATAATTTTAGAATAAGTATAATTTTATAGAAATAACAATTCATTTATAATGTAGAGATTAATAATTACTAAATTTATTCCTCTAATATTTAATTGTCATTTTAAAGAAAAAAGTATTAAATTTATTATTTAGTATTCAATTAATATATTAAGATTATGCAAGATTTTATAGAAATAATATACACTAATAAGACTTATAACTTAACAATGAATTTAAAGAAAAAATATATTTAATGATAAAAATCACTTTAGCTTATATTAGAGTATTTCCAGTGAAAAAATCTTATTTTAAAAGCTTGCATTGTTTTTTTGAGGTTCCTTCCCACTATGATATAATATAAGATGTCATGGTATTTATTCCAATTTCTTAAATAACTTTTTGAAGGTTTCGAGAGAAATTTTAAAATATGAATTTTTTTTGTCATTTTGTTTCAAAAGTGGAGATCTTATCTCTCTTTTTAATACAAAATCTGGTAAATAATGGATGTTATATTTAAGATATTTATTAAATATAATATCCAACAACACTAAAATGTGTTCTTAATTGAAGTTTATATATAAAATATAAATATTATTTTAGACTTTGAAATTTAATATAAATCTATTGGTTAACATATTTTAGGACTAAACTTTATATTTTGTGATTTTTTTTTCAAAACTTTTAATTTTACAAATTTTATAATTCTAAATGTAAAATTATATATAATCATTTCATTTCAAACCTTGACATTATTAATTGCTTTCAAATTTTTATTTCTCAATTTCATCGATCTATTTTATTATTTGATTTTCAAAATTATTTGGGTGTTCAATAATTTGCTAATATTATATTTGTTAAAGTAAAAGATTAATTTTCTTCTACATGTTGCAAGACATTAGAATATAGGGCTTATAGGTTCATTTTTAGTAAATCATGAGATTTTATTTAAATTGAACCTTATATTTCATCACTCACAAAAGACATTTTCATTCTTTCTTAAAGATATTTTAACTTCATTTTAAGAAGTTTTATTTGTAATAGCTATAGTTTATATATATATATATATATATATATATATATTATGTAAATCTTGAATATTTTATTTCAATAAAATATTAATGAATTGTTAAAAAAAAGATTTATGATATACTTCCATTTTAAATTACATTAATGATTTCCATTTTAAATGACATAAATAATTAAAGGAATGATTGTGAAAGTTGTACACACAAATGAAATAAATGCAATTCAGGTAATAAATTTAGAGTGATATGTAAATGTTTTAGAAAAAGTTGGAATTTAAAATCACCTCAAAACTTGACTTAATTATTATTCATTAAGAACTAATCTCTAACTCACTAGATTCATAATAGAAAAAAAAAATATTATCAGTTGTAAGAAGTTTACCACAAGTATTGCATTTTTTAATCCTATAAAAAAAAATTTTGTTCATGTTAGAATATTTTTAATAGGGTTTTTGACCAGGGTTATTTTTTTTTTTGTTTTTACTAAAATGGGGTCCTTTGAAAAAAAATTACAAATTTAGGCAAGTCGTGCCAATTCGGCACGACTTCATATGCACAAATCGTCCCAATTAGACACGACTTCGCCCATGTCATACTGAAGTCGTGCCAACTTGACACGACTTCTGCTTTGTCATACTGAAGTCGTGCCAACTTGGTACGACTTCTGCTTTGTCATACTGAAGTCGTGCCAACTTGGTACGACTTCTGCCACGTAATAATTTTAATTTTTTTTAATTTTATTGTTTATATATTGGGTAGTAAGTTATATAATATTAAAAATTAATTTGATACATACCGTAACAAATAAGTCAAATCACAAATAATTTAAAAAAAAATTATATATATTTTAAATAAGTCAAATAATATAAATAATTTGACTAATGTAGCAAATCACAAATAAAAAAATTATAAACAAATCATAAATTATGATTTTTTTTTGTCCGAACTAATAATTATTTTTATCACAAATCAAATAATACATTTTTCGTAAACCTGTTTATTCTTTTAAATGCCATTTATATTAAAATATAAAAAGGTATAAGTACTATAATTATTTTCAAATGATT
>Ga0123342_1006809_pt1 | contig 15598 bp, 9 predicted proteins | sample Turbeawhitnodule_FD_89960 | JGI IMG/M metagenome (GOLD analysis project Ga0123342, IMG submission 89960) | Root nodule microbial communities of legume samples collected from Mexico - Turtle bean Mexico white nodule | ecosystem: Host-associated > Plants > Roots > Nodule | place: Mexico: Nepantla... | reverse complement strand
TAGAAACTAATTTAGAAACCAATTTTTGTTTTAGTTTCCAAAATGGTCTCTAATTTAGTTACTATTGCAACTAATTATTTTGGTCTCTAAAAATTGGTTTCTATTTTATGATTTTCTTGTAGTGGATCTCAGTATGAAATGTGTGTTAGAGATCTTATATTGACTAGAGATAAGACCAATCATAAATATATAGTTTTACGGACAAGTTTCGCTAGTCTTGAAGTTAAGAAACGTGTTAAAAATTCTACTTCAGTTACTGCTTCATACTATATAAAAATTATGATAATTAAAATGTGAGTTGGAATTATACTCTTGTCTTGATGGATCATTCCAATCGCTCCATCCCAAGGGATTAATAACATCATCCATGTCACAGTTTGAATATATTGTTGTTGCATAGTTCCCCCATGCTCTCCCAAGAAATACTCTACCACTTCCTTTGATTGTGCAGTTAACAAATGAAAAACCTGTATCTTCATCTTCTGAGTTTCTGTGATGAGCTGCAATTGCTCCCCAAAACTCAGCTACAGAGTATAGAACACACTCCTGCTTCCACACACCAACACCAAAGTGATGTTAGAAGAGAAAAATGAAAAATGATTTTGCATGAACTATGTTTGTAGAAGAAAAAAAGTAAACATTGAAAACAATCAAAATGAGAAGTTATTTACATGAAACAACGATTTAGCATTGCCAAATATAAAATCAACAGATCCTTGAATGTAACTTCTGTAGAAATAATGGATTCCTGTGTTATCAAGGAGGGTGTCTTGCTCCCCCACAAGCCTAACTCCATAGAATACAGCTTTATCACCGTCTACACGCAATGCTACTGCTTGACGTTTATCTGCATCTTTATCTACCAAATTCTGCAAAACAAATACACATCATTGCTTTTCTACTGCATTCTGAAGTTTATTTAATCAGACATTCTTCTAAAAAAATAGCTAAATATATCATTTTAGTATCATGGACCGATCCTGATTATGTGAAATAAGTAAATCGCCTTTCGATACTGACATTTAAAGGTGTTGATTCCCGATACTGATATCAAAGGACATTAATTCTTGTATTAACACAAATCAAGAGATATTGAATAATCGGTCTTTATTGTTCAAATTGAGCCAATAACAAGGTCAGATACGAGAAGATAGGGTAGAGACTCTAGTATATGTAAGAAAAGACACCCGAGAGAATGTAAGAAAAGACACAAGAGAGAAAGACAAATTATACACGGTTAAGAGTTAGCTACGGAATGTTCTGGATTTGAGATCGTCAATACTGTTGTCTGTTGTCTGGAACAATTATACTTCTAGATCTCATAATATCTATTACATTTGAATAATTATGTTTAATTCAGTTCCAAGTTAGTTCTTAATTAATTACCTGAATTGTGAGAGCAGTTGCGCAGAAAAAATCAGATTGTACCCACACAGTTGCTGTACTAATTGTGCCCATTTGTTTGCCGTTGGAGTCTTTATCTGATGCCTTTGTACTGTTTGTGATAATAGCTAAGCCAATGCCATTACCTATAGCCGCTATATTTGCATCCATTGTTATATTAGGTTTACCTATTAATGATATGAACGGCTTGCTTTTCGGCACATTCACTCTTTCTCTGCATAAGTTAATTGTGTGCCACCAAAACATTCATTACTGCACATTTCATTATCATACCAATGAGTAAGCCAAGAACTTAGGCTAATTCAAATCCAATAACTCTTCTTTTACAAACAAGCTTTGATATTCAAAAGAAAAAAAATTATCATCAAGCATAATTCCAATACCCATCCAACACTCCTATTCATAAGTTACTGAAAAAACAAACAAAAAGTTAATAAAGCCACAAAAACAAGTGTTTGATAAAAATAGTGTTCATCCAAAAATGGTGAACTAGCAAAGATTTAGGATGAGGAAGCTTAAAAGAAATGTGAAAAAGTATAGAAATCTAAGAAGTCAACTTTGAGTCTAACTCAACCTCGTAAAATCGGTTGATAAGGTGAGGTTTGCACCCACTTATATACTATGAAATGTCCTAATCTCTAGTCGAGATCTCTAACACACCCCTCACACTAAGACTACCAACTCGCGCATTGTACTACATATTATGGGTGGTCCAATAATGGTCCGATAGTGGGTGATCTAATAAGCCCAACAAACAATCGTTAGATAGATTCGAAATGATTCATATTAAGAAGTGAACTTTAAGCTAACTCAAGCTTATAAACCTATGAAAATGAGTAGAAAAAGTTAATTGTTGTTACAAACCTATAAATTCCAGGATAAATGTATATCTTGACCCTTTGTGTGTTGTTTTGTGGAACCATATCCACAGCTCCTTGAACCGTTGTTGAATCTCCATTACCACTTTGATCGACCACAATAACTCGACCACCAACGTTGGATGTTGTCCCTTCTTCCTCCACCATGAAATCATCCCACGTAATCACATTTCTAGCATGATCACTATCGGTATCACCCTTCACCCCAACACACTTCAACAGCAAAACCAAGAAAACCAAACCTGATAGTAACATTAACCTCATCTTAGTCCCAAACAACACACTTATAAACTCTGTAATGTGACAGAGAAAACAGTGTTGAAGGGTGAGAGAATTGACAAAACTATAAGAATGAGAATGGAGAGAATCATGTGCAACTTAATGAAGAAATGGAACTCAAAGGAGTGATTTTGTTGGTCTAGTTTGCAAGTTTATAAAGAACTCATGAGCAAGAAGAAGAGGTTATAGTTTGTATATATTAATTAGGTTAGTTAAAGAAAAGGGTAGATTGAGAATGGTCAACATGCATGCATATATACATTCATATGCATGCTTGCGGTGGACACTGTTAGGTTATTGGGACCAACCACCAAATTAACCTGTTTCTTCCTCACTTCACAATTTGCTTTCATACTTCAATTTATTATATGTTAGATTGGATTGCATTACAGTGCACGCAATGTTCAATGTGTCTGTGGCTACAGTGAAAGATACAGAAAAATCAATGTTGAGAAAATATAAGTTACTTCATGTTCTACTCAGATCAAATAATGTCTAATGGGTAGGGTGAAAACAATAAATGTGCCTTTAGAATGTAATGCTAATATATATGAAAAACTTTACTTACACAACAACATATATAGTTAAACATATGTTACAATCTTTCAAAATTTCTTCATATATTCAGATGATTCATGTTTCAGTAAAAAATTATAATTAAATATATCAGTTTACAATCTTTCAAAAAATTTCATGTTTTAGTAAAAAAATATTTCTCTTTATGAAACAATTCATTGTCTTGTCAACATATCAAAACTCATCTTTGTATATTGACACTCATGCCATTGTTATTGAGTATAAACAACAATGAATAAAAAAGGATTTTACCTTCATTCATGGCTACCACCTTCATTGCTGTGCTATTCCTTATACCATCTTTCTATTTCTTTATCATTGATTTTAATATATTTTTGAATTTTTTTTTCTCCTAGTTTGTTAAAGTTTCTATTGAATTAAATTGGCCATTCCATTAATTTATCACACTAACTTAATCAATTTGATAAAATATTGCAGCCATTCATTATCCGTCTTATTGACCAAAATTATCACTGTTAGTATTAAAGAGATATTTTATGAAACTATTTTTTTAAAAAAAGTTATCTAAAATTATATTACTCAAATGCTATTTATTTATTTTGTAGCGTGTGAATGTTCGGTTGGGCCATGTTTGATTGGACCTAGATCGGCCGCGTCTGAGTTAGGGCTGTTTCTTTCTGCACCCCGACAAATGACTTCCTGCATCCATAATTTTTTGAAAAGACTATTTTATCCCTTTTAAAAATAATTTCCGAATTATATTTTATGGAATATTTTTGAAACATACTTTCCAGAACACATTTTATGAATTCTATATTTACCATTCCAAAAATTAAAAAATGTGTTTTTTAAAGGGATATTCGATAATGATGTTTTTTTTTTTGGATTTTCTATTTCGAAAACACATTTTGATTAGGGAACCCATATTTCAGAAATATTTTTTGCTTACAGAAGTCTTATTCCGGAATCAGCCAAAATTATCAAGGATAATTCAGGTATTACATAGAATGTAGGGGTGCAGGAAGAGAAATATAGGGGTGCAGGAAGAAATACTCCTGAGTTAGACATTGTAAGTCTGGCCCATAATTGAAATTTAAAAAGTCTCAATAAATTTAATATTTTTAATTTTTAAAAAATTTAGCGATTAAAATAAACCTCTTTGCCACCAATATCTGAGGTAAATAAAAAAATGAGAAGTAAAATTAGAATCAAAGTTGTATATGTATAAACCAGCCGCCGAGGAAGAAGACAATTATGTTTTGTCTTCCATGTCTTGTCCCAAACAAATTTTAATTTTTTAAGCCCTTCACTTTACAATGCCAATAATGTAAAATAGCTTTAAAATATTCAACTTTTTAAAATTATTTTCAGGACCCTAGATATCCACCATACCCAAAAGATTCTCTTTTTTTTTTTTTCACAAACAGTTTATTTGTGGCATATCATTCAAAAACAACTTACAAAAAGCATAAAAACCCGTGTGCTATAACATATATGATACAAAATACATTTTGCCATACATAATTATTAGTTAAATATTTTTTCTATATTTAATATTAAATCAAATAACACTTTTTATTGTTTACAATAAGTTCCTATATGAAAGTATAGTATATAATGTATAGAGTTTCAAGGAGGCAGAAGAGAAGTGTAAATGACTCTTAAAATTGTATTTTTTAAGATAGGGTAGAGAAATGAATTATTTAAAATTGATTGGTAAATTATTCTAACATTTTTAAATTCAATTTACTAAGAAAGGAGTATTTTTTCCAAATTTTATAATGCATAAATTGAAAGATATTGACTTGTTAAATTTAAAAATGTGAACTTTTTTGAATGTGCATCCAAAGGGTATTATTATTTGTAGGAAAAGAGAGATTATCCTGAAGAACACCAAAATCTATCTTTGACAATCCACCAATGAATACAGTTCTTTCTACTTTTGTTATATTATATATCTTATGAAATTTATCATTCAGTGAAATTGGGATGTGGAATCTGCTCTCCTTAACCTTAATCTTTGTGTTTTCCTTCAAATCACAGATCAAAGTCACAGCATTTTTTCCTTCAAACTCTTCCAATTTTGCCTCAAAATCATGATGAGATGGTACTCCCTTCTGACTTCAACTCCAAAACAAGTGTCTCTCCTCTTTGTTAGCCACTTCCACTCCACTTTTGTCACTCCATCACCAAAACAAGTGTCCCAAATCCACCATCGTTGGTGGGGCTACCCCAAACCCAGTTTCACCCCCTCCTCACCCTCTTGCAGACAAAGGGTCAACACCTTGCACACTGGTTCCTCTGTAGAACAAATTCAAGTTCATGAAGTTTTTGAGCACGATGTTTGGATGAAGATGCAGGATGAAGCTAGATTTGATGCCACTGAGGAACCCATCTTGTCTAGTTACTACAACTCTTCCATTCTCTCTCACAAATCACTGGAAACCGCTTTGGCCAATCACCTTGCAGTCAAACTCAGCAGTGCATCACTTCCTAGCAGTGCCCTTTCTGATCTTTTTGTCAGGGTTTTGGAAACTGATCAAGCCATCATGGATGCTGTGAAGAGTGATCTGAGGGCAGTGACGGAGAGAGACCCCGCATGCTTAAGCCACGTGCACTGCTTCTTGAATTTCAAAGGCTTTCTGGCATGCCAAGCTCACAGGGTGGCTCACAAACTGTGGCTTCAGAGAAGGAAGATTCTAGCTGTCATGATTCAGAACCGGGTTTCTGAGGTTTTTGCGGTGGATATTCATCCGGGGGCTAAGATTGGAAGTGGGATTTTGCTGGATCATGCAACTGGGATTGTGGTGGGAGAGACGGCTGTGATAGGGAACAATGTGTCAATTCTGCATAGTGTGACATTGGGAGGAACTGGTAAGGTTTCTGGTGATAGGCACCCAAAAATTGGTGATGGGGTGCTGATAGGTGCTGGAACATGTATTTTGGGGAATATTAAGGTCGGTGAAGGGGCTAAGATTGGTGCTGGTTCAGTGGTCATCAAGGATGTGCCTCCAAGGACTACAGTTGTTGGTAACCCGGCTAAGCTGGTTGGAGGAAAGAACAACCCTGTTAAGTTGGATAAGATTCCTAGCTTCACCATGGACCATACTTCACATATTTCTGACTTTTATGACTATTGTGTTTAGACCTTGAAGTGTAATGTAATGTAGTGTATTCCTCAAACATGCTTTGGAATTTTGAGTTTAGAATTTTAGGTGAAGTGATCTTGATTGATTGGGGTGGCTCTTGTTTGTTAAGGGAGAATTCATGTTCTCCTACTAACAAAAAAATAACGATGAGAGTTCCCTTGATTAAAGGATGTTATGTATACCCTGCAGCTATACTTATGTATGTATACCTGTGTCACTGCTATATGTGAATTTCACTGTTATTGTTTTCATTATCTATTTTTCTTGTTGCTTAACCTTGTGGAGATTGCTTAAGTTCAGTAACATATGGTTCTGTCTGATTATTTGAAATTTCCATTCCAATGCTGTGAGTAATAAGGGTAAGAAAAGCCAGCTATAGTCATGATAAAAAATCTTTGGAAAAGCTTAAGGCTACTTCAAACTCTCATCCCTGCTAAGTTATTTTTATTTTTATGGTCTGATGTGTGTTCTCAGAGATATCTACAATGAAATTACTCTTTAAAAAACTTACATGCGTTGGTTTATGAATGGTTTTTGTATCTAACATGTGCTCCTAAGCAAGAACAAAGTTTCTTTAAGTCAAAAGCACAGACAATTCAGAGGCTGATAGTTGTTGAGGTGAAGTTCATCGATCACTCTTTATCCGGCCATAACAGGCTAAACATAAAAAATGCCAAGGAAGATATAAGAACAAAATTTGAAGGGGTATGAAATAAAAGCCACCTTTTTTCATTTTTAGTAACACAATTTTGAGTAAGTTCTTTCTCCGAACAATTTTAGCTTTTACTGTGATTTGATGCATGCAAACAAGTGCATTGGACAAGTAACACATGGTTGTTCATCAGGTCTAACTACTAGTTTTTAGGAGATTGCAACAAGAGAATGCAAAATGAATGTTGCAAGTGGAATATAAAATGGTTAAGATAAATGGTTAGTCTTCTTTTAAATAGTTAAGATAAATGGATAGTCTTCTCTTAATTTAATTTAACTTCTTATTCCGGTATCATTAATATACTCTCACATTTTTTACGAGTCGAGATAAAAGACAATTTATATACTTCTTCTTTAATTCATTAAGATATTTTTATGAATAAAACCGTGATGAAACACTAATGTTCAAAATGGACAATACCTCTATGATGATTTAAATTAAGATTAGTGTTATTTTTTAAAATTTATATTATTGAAGAGAAAACAAATTAGATTCAAAATGGATAAATTCAAAGTATATGCTCTTACACTAAAACATATTTTTTCTTTCCTTTACTTGTATTCTTAAATTAATTAGAGTATGTGTAAGTTTTTTATTCTTCTACAATTGATTACTAATTTAGTCTTTTTCTACACAATCTTTCAAAATTTACTCGTAATTTTGTGTTTATAAATATTTTTAAATTTTTTATACTTTTATTTAAAAAAACTTATTTATAGTTTTTCATATTTTTTACATATGTTTAAAAAATTGTACATGAATTGCAATTCATTCTTCATTCATAATTTAAAATACTTCTATATTAAATAAACTTTTTAATTTATACTTTTAACAGAATATTTCCTAGTTATATTTATTTTCTTAAGAAATAGTAACAATTATCACACATCTATTTTTTATCAAAAAAAAAAAAAATCACACATAACTTAAGTATATAAAAATTAAGCTAACTTTTACTTTTCTTTTTTAGTTCTTTAACTTAGTTTTTATTTTCCGTTGATTCTTTAGCTTTCAAAAGAAAATCAATTTAATATATATATTAGTAAGTTGTAGACACTGCACTCTTGCATAAATTTTCGGTTCTTTTGATAATCACTTTCAAACCTGCGCATCCTTAGTGTGAGTATTTTTTTTTTTCTGTCTTCTCGTTTTCAAAGTCCTAGGTTTTCAGAACATTGCGTTTTTATGTTTTTTTTTTTTTTGTTGAATTGGAGCAGTTACTTAATGTTGTGCTGAATTGGTTTTGCAGGGTCGATTTGCATTTGGAATATGTCTTCGTTGTTGGATCTTCCTCCAAAGGGTGGCTTCAGTTTTGATCTATGCCGAAGAAATGCAATGCTTGAAAGCAAGGGTCTCAAGGCCCCAACCTTCTTGAAAACTGGAACCACCATAGTCGGTTTAGTTTTTCAGGTTTGGAATCCCCACTCTTCTATCTGGCTGTGATTTATTTGTTTGTTGAGGTTTACTTGTTCTTTAGAAGGGTTTGTGTTCACTCTTTTCTTTGCTTCTTTATTTATTCTGAGTTTGTATCTGAGATTGCGAGCGGTTCCGTAGAATCATGGATCCAGACACAGGATGTGAAATCATTTTTCGGCTTGGGAATTGTTGTATGAATTAAATCATTTCTTCTGGTTGTCTGGCCTTATGGGGTTTCCTTGTGCGGCTGAAGGAAATTCAGCTTGTGTGAATGTTACTAGTTTGGTTGAACTGGGGTTGGGAGGATTTGCTTAGCTTGTGAGGTGTTTATTGCTCTCTATTTTGTTAGGGCAATAGTTGGGTCTGAACTTGCATTGTTTGATAGGGAGAGAATATGTGATGGCTAGACTGGCTCTGGATATCTTTTTTGTATGTTTGGGAAACTTCTATTGAGTAGGACTATTATTTCACTCTCTCCTCTGACAAATTTGATTATAGATGCCAAAAATATCTTATAGTAAAATGTTTAATTTGGTTCTTCAATACATGGATTGGGTTGGACTGGGTGGCATTTAGAAACCGTTGGCAAGAAGTAATGTCTTGAAGCTCTGCATCTATTTACAAAATTTGTAATCTATAATTGCCTACTTTAAGAACAGCTATCAGCTAATCATATTGAACTCAACAGTGGATTGAGCAGGTTACTTTAGCTTTTTTCCTGTCTAAATTGTTCCATCTAGCTGAGGTATAATCAATGAGGTTTTGATTTTAATGTTACAGCCTAGCCTAGGTTTAAGACGCACATCTTGTATTGTAATTTTGAAACTTAGTTGTTCCTTCTATGGAGTAAATGCTACTTTCTTGTGTAATTGTGGGAATTGTATCATTCGTATTTCTGCTTATAATGAATGTTCATGACTGTCATTTAATCCCAAGAGTGTTTTGTGACTTATATGTCAATTGCATACTTATACTTTAATTGATTTGTATGTTATAATCTAAAGTTGAATTTTCCCACATAATAAATTTGTCTCAGGATGGTGTTATTCTTGGAGCTGATACTAGAGCAACTGAAGGGCCTATAGTGGCTGATAAAAACTGTGAGAAGATTCATTATATGGCACCCAACATATATTGTTGTGGAGCTGGCACCGCCGCTGATACAGAGGCTGTAACAGGTATTTGTTTTAAATGCATCTTTCTTCTTTTATTATGCCTTATGGATAGTTGCATATGAATCATCTTTAGTGTTGCTTGATATTATTAAGTAGAACACTTGAAAATGAGAAGTTTGTTATTTACTGTAGACATGGTTAGCTCACAACTGCAGCTACATCGTTATCACACTGGTAGAGAATCACGTGTTGTTACAGCTCTGACCCTTCTTAAAAAACACCTATTCAAGTTGAGTTTCAGAACTTGCTCGTCAGTTAATTCTCTCTCTATCGACCACTGCATCTGACTCTTTTGAACCATTGTGCAGTTATCAAGGTCACGTCTCAGCTGCTTTAGTGCTTGGTGGGGTTGATATCACTGGACCTCATTTGCATACAGTTAGTTCATTGCTTAGAACTTTGCTGCTGTTATACTTAAGTTTCCTTATTATGAATGTCTATAGTTCAATTTCTCATTACTTTTGATGCCTTGCTTTACAGATTTATCCTCATGGGTCTACTGACACCCTTCCATTTGCAACAATGGGATCAGGTTCACTTGCTGCAATGTCTGTATTTGAGTCCAACTATAAGGAAAGTTTGAATGTAAGTAAGCATATTAAGGACCAGACTTCAGTATATTTGCATTTGGTACATTTGTGTTAAATGGTGGTGCCACAGTGGAATCGTGTGATGGATTTTTTAGTGAACTGTCTGCAATTTGTGGGAGGTCTACTATGACAGTTCCGTAGATCACAATAACATGTTTGTAATTCATATTTTTGGCCTTCTGCCATTGATAACACTGGTTGGTTTGCACTCTGTCAAGAAGAAGTTGATCAATTTATAATCATTTCAATAGAATGATACGAAGTAAATATGTATTTCAATAGAATGATATGAAGCAAATATGTCTATTTCAATTCTAAATGTAAAATTGCTCATTATATTTATTAGACAGTGGTGGCATTACCATGTTGAAATGCTTAAATTTTGTTTGAAATTTTAATTTGATATAGACATTTTGATGTGGTGTAGAGGGATGAAGGCATAAAGCTAGTTGTTGACGCAATATGTGCTGGTATATTTAATGACTTGGGAAGTGGAAGTAATGTTGACGTTTGTGTGATAACTAAGGTTAGTTCCTTCATGCCTAATTCTACAGTTCGTTCTTCGAAGAGGGCCTTCTAACTTAAATTTCTACACAATTTCTTCACTGATGCTTCACAGGGACACAAGGAATATCTCAGGAACCACCTTCTACCAAATCCACGTACTTATGTCAATCCAAAAGGGTTTGAGTTCCCCAAAAAGATAGGTTTGTTGCTAACTTTGCCAATTTCTGATACTTGAGACTGTAATAACCTATGGTTTTGCATAATATTGTGTCAATAGTAGCATAGCATGGCATTGTGTTTCATCATGTGAAAATCATGATTTTGGGAATTTAGTGTTATGAAGTATTGCCGAAGTTTTACAATTTTCTTTCAATTTATAGTAATTTACATTTTGTCTCTTTGTAATTCCAAATTGAACTATCTGCTTGAACTGATGATTTAACATTGTGTAAATAGTATCTTTTGTTGCCTTATCTTTAAGTAAGGTATCCTATAGCTGGGCATATATTAGGACTGCTACTGAGAGTTTGAGATGTTAAAACAATGAATGGCCTGTCTTTTATTTTATGTATCTTACTGCATATCCTTAATCTGGTTCCTTTATTCTTCTACCATATTAGAAAACATGGAGTATATTCCTTATAAGTTCTTCATCTTCATTGCAGAGGTCCTCTTAACAAAAATTACACCATTGAAGGAAAAGGTTGAAGTGATTGAAGGGGATGCCATGGAAGAGTAACAATCTTCCCAGCAAATAGTTGGTGTTTTGAATATGAAAATTGTTGTACTGTCATCAGAACTTTGGCTTTTATTACCAAAAAAATTAATTTGATTGTGGAAATTAATTTCGTCAAATCCTATATTGGATTGTCACTAGAGAATGCTTATTAACAAAACTCCAAATAGAAACAAAAATAAGTACCGAGTAGGTCTATACATTTTGAATGATGAAAGATGTTTTTTTGGTCTATACATTTTGAATGATGAAAGATGTTTGTTTGGTCTATACATTTTGAATGATGAAAGATGTTTTTTTGGTCTATACATTTTGAATGGTGGAAGATGTTTTTTTATTTATCTAAGTTGTTTTTTAAGGAAAAAAAGCTGTCCCTTACAAGTTTAATTTTGTTAGTGAACTTCTGAGATAAGGAATCAAATTTTTGGGGATAACTGTCTTTAAGGAGCAATTTGTATATTACATTTAATTTAATTTAATAGGGCAGTTTGCTTATTAAATAATGAAATAAATTCAAAATAATAATTATTTTTTAAAGTATTCATTTGAAATATATTATTATCATCAAGTTTTTCAAATAATATTAAAGTATTAAATAGTTGAGTTAGTATTCAAATAATATTATTGATTGAAAACATTATATATAATAGTTTTGTTATACTAATAAATACAAATATGTACATGGTGTCAATATTTTATTTTTCTACACTTGTATGGTCTTTGTAACATGAAAATTAACATATATTTGGATATACAAAATGTTGGATATCTAGAAAATATAAAGTGTAAAATCGCCAATTTTAAAGTATAAAAAGACTAAAATTAAGTAAATAAAAATTATAATTAACGATTGCATTACACAAAAAATATATGTTAACAACATCCCAATTCCAATTGATAAACACGGTCAAAACTTGTGTTTTGAATTTAAAAACAATAATCTTCATTATATCAATGTTAATAAATAAATATTTTCAAACCTCAAGCTATTATTTAATTTGAGGATTGTTTAAAAAATTAATATATTTAAGAAATTAATATATTTCAGTTGAATGTTTAATTAAACTAAATTAATATTAATTTAAATTATAATATAATATACTGATATTATCACTTGTGTTCCGAACAAACAATCATGCATTGTAAATATAAAATAATTTTATATTATCAATTACTTAAAATTACTATGAGCAAACATTTAAAATATTTATTGTAAAATTAATAAATTTACAATATAAAATTTATGATTGAAAACGATATAAAATTGATTTGAAGTCTATGCATAACCAGTGTTTATAAAATTATTGTGTTGAAAATTTACTAAATATTAAATAATATGAAATGAGAACAAATATTATCTTATAAGTCGATTTTATAAGAATGAGTTAAATAGTTAAGATATGATATCAAGTTATTTTGAATTTATCATAATAATTCTTTGTTAAATTTATTAGACAATTTATTATATGTTATCAGAATACTCATAATATAATATTATCTTATAAATTAGTTTTATAAGATTGAGTTACATTCGTAATTTATTTTAATGGTTTTTACTATATATCAGAATCAATTAATTTTTGCTGGAGAGAAAATAAAAGGAAAAGCACATTTCAAACAAGAACAGAATCATTCGTATCGTTTTGTTTGTTCACTTGCAATTTTACAACTAATATACATATTTAGTTCATGGTCTACTCTGTTTCTCTCCAATTGCTTTGCTAATATCAATAGTTTCAGATTTGAAGTGTGCGAGCACATGAAGATTCTCTCAAGGGTCCAAGGTCGTCTTTTTTTGTTTTCCCACCTTAAATAACTGCATTAATATTATCATATGAATACCCGTTTCACGGTTGTCTTTTATAATCTGATTTTTATTTTTGGTTGCAGTTCTAAATTTTCGGTTTGTTCTTAAATGTGGGAAAATAGACCCTTTGTCCTGCAAGTTTTCATCCTCCTTTTCAAATGGGTCTTCGTCTGAATTGCATGGGAAAGCTAAAGTTAATTCCTTTATGGATGATACCTCCCATTCCCAGGACAATGAACTGAAATCGGAGAGCATGAGAAAGATAGTGCATGATGTATGCAGGGTCTTGGACACTGGTCCCTGGGGACCTGCCCTTGAGGACGCCCTCAACACGTTTGATGACATGCCTCAACCAGAATCGGTAGTTGGAGTAATAAGGAGGCTGAAGCATGTGCAGGTGGCATTGCAGTATTTTAGGTGGGTGGAGAAAAAAACTGAACAGCCGCATTGCCCTGAAGTGTACAACGCACTTCTCATGCTCATGGCCAAGACCAGAAATTTGAACTACTTGGAACAGATTCTTGAAGAAATGGGTCAAGCTGGATTTGGACCCTCTAATAATACTTGTATCGAGTTGGTTTCTAGTTTTATCAAGTCTCGGAAGCTAAGAGAAGCTTTTGGTGTTATTGAAACAATGAGGAAGCTCAAGTTTCGCCCTGCTTATTCGGCTTATACCACACTGATTGGTGCCCTCTCTGCAGCTCATGAAGCCGATCTCATGCTCACTCTCTTGCATCAAATGCAGGAAATGGGTTATGAGGTAAGCGTACATTTGTTTACCACACTTATTCGTGTATTTGCCAGGGATGGCCGCATTGATGCTGCTCTGTCCTTGCTGGATGAGATGAAAAGTAACTCCTTTAATGCCGATATTGTCCTCTATAATGTATGCATTGACTGTTTTGGGAAAGTCGGTAAGTTGGACATGGCCTGGAAATTCTTTCATGAAATGAAATCACAAGGGTTGATGCCTGATGATGTGACATATACTAGCATGATAGGGGTTCTTTGCAAGGCTGGGAGGTTGGATGAAGCTGTAGAGTTGTTTGAAGAACTTGATAGAAACAGGAGTGTCCCTTGTGTTTACGCTTATAATACCATGATAATGGGTTATGGTTCAGTTGGGAAATTTGATAAAGCATACAGCTTACTTGAGAGGCAAAAGAGAAAAGGATGTATACCTAGTGTAATTGCATATAATTGCATTCTGACTTGCCTTGGAAGGAAGGGAAAAGTTGAGGAAGCATTTAGAATCTTTGAAGAAATGAAAATAGATGCAGCACCCAATCTTGCAACCTACAATATTTTAGTTGACCTGCTTTGTAAGGCAGGGGAACATGAAGCTGCTCTGAAAGTTCGGGACTCCATGAAAGAGGCTGGCTTATTCCCTAATATCATGACTGTAAATATTATGATTGATCGACTGTGTAAAGCTCAAAAACTTGATGAAGCTTGCTCCTTGTTTTTAGAATTGGATCATAAAGTTTGCACCCCTGACACAGTAACATTTTGTTCACTTATTGATGGCTTAGGCAGACATGGCAGGGTGAATGATGCCTATTTGCTTTATGAAAAGATGTTAGATTCTGATCAGATTCCAAATGCAGTGGTCTATACATCTCTTATTATGAATTTCTTTAAGTCTGGTAGGAAGGAGGATGGTCACAAAATATATAAAGAGATGATGCATAGGGGCTGTTCTCCTGATCTGATGCTCCTTAATAATTACATGGATTGTGTTTTCAAAGCTGGTGAAACTGAGAAAGGGAGGGCTTTATTTGAAGAAATAAAGGCTCGGGGTTTAACTCCTGATGTTAGGAGCTACTCAATTTTAATTCATGGTCTTGTGAAAGCAGGATTTTCAAAAGAAACATACAAGTTATTTTATGAGATGAAGGAGCAAGGACTACATTTGGACACCCGTGCTTACAACATTGTTATTGATGGATTTTGCAAGTCTGGAAAGGTCAACAAAGCTTACCAATTACTGGAGGAAATGAAGACAATGGGTCTCCAACCAACAGTTGTAACTTATGGTTCTGTCATCGATGGTCTTGCTAAAATTGACAGGCTTGATGAAGCATATATGTTATTTGAAGAAGCAAAATCAAAAGATGTTGATTTGAATGTAGTGGTCTATAGTAGTCTTATAGATGGGTTTGGGAAGGTTGGAAGGATTGATGAAGCATATTTAATTTTGGAGGAGTTGATGCAGAAAGGTCTGACTCCAAACACATACACATGGAATTGCTTACTCGATGCATTAGTGAAAGCTGAGGAAATTGATGAATCTCTTGTGTGCTTCCAGAACATGAAAAACTTGAAATGCCCTCCGAATGAAGTAACTTACAGCATTATGATAAATGGTCTATGCAAGGTTAGAAAATTTAACAAGGCCTTTGTGTTCT
>Ga0123342_1006808_pt1 | contig 15600 bp, 9 predicted proteins | sample Turbeawhitnodule_FD_89960 | JGI IMG/M metagenome (GOLD analysis project Ga0123342, IMG submission 89960) | Root nodule microbial communities of legume samples collected from Mexico - Turtle bean Mexico white nodule | ecosystem: Host-associated > Plants > Roots > Nodule | place: Mexico: Nepantla... | reverse complement strand
TTTAATTTTCAATTGCATATAAACTTTTGAACATTATTATGTGTGCTTTAATTTTCAATAAAATGTATGGATGCTTTTATAACTTTATACATTATTTTATTTTATTATGAAAAAGTGGTGATTAAATTTTATAATTGTATAAAACAGATTATAAAAAAGTGGTGGTTAAATTTTATAATTGTATAAAATAGATTATAAAAAAGTGGTCGTTAAATTTTATTTATTCAGAATTAAAATTACGTCAGTTAAAAATGTCACTACTTACGTATATTATGACACCAGAATCTTTTTCAATGAATGTAAATAGCGATAGTTATAACTGATACTACTTACATATATTATGGCGTTAAAATCTTCTTCAATGAATGTAAATTGCGACAGTTATAACTGACAATATTTACATATAAAATCGCCACTATTTACACTATGTTTAAAGTGGCGGGTGTTGCGGCGGGTAGCGTAAGACCGCCACATTAAACTTTGTGGCGGCCAGTTCTATGGTGGTTTGGGAAACCACCACAAGCGTATATTGTGGCGGTTATAAACGTCAGTTTATACGAAAATAACCGCCACAATATACATTTTTTTTGTAGTGGGTGTATCTAGAAAAATCATCTATAAAAGTTACAAAATAATTTTTACCACCTCTAGACATGGTTTGTTTTAAATCAGCAAGGTTGGTATGAATTCAACCAAGAAGTTTAGTTTGACGTTCTACAGAGTGACATGTTTTCTTCGTTATTTTAGATTCTATGCATACATCACATTTACTATTTTGTTTGTCATGCATGTTGATTAATACTAATCGTTGCAATTTCATAACATACGAAGAATTCACATGTCCTAATCTAGCATGCCATATATCATATGAATCAACAATATAAGTAGAAGATTCAGATTTATTAATAACTTCATAAATGTTCAATACAAAAAGACCTTGATCACAATATCCCTTCCCCACAAAAACATTGTTTTTTGTCATAACAATCTTGTCAGATTCAAATGACACTTTAACCCTAACTTTGCTTAGCAATGCCACAGAGATCAAATTAACTCTAATTGATGGCACGTGTAGCACATCACTCAACGCCAAAGTTTTACCAGATGTGAGCTTCAGAAGAACATTTCCTTTTCCTAGGACAGGAGTTGTCTTGGAGTCACCGAGATATACTTGTTCTTCTCCATCCCCCACACTTGTGTAGGAGGTAAACACATTTCTGTTTGCACATATGTGTCTGGTAGCCTCAGAGTCTACCACCCATTTGCTCACATTTCTCACAAGATTTACTTGTGAAATGACTGTCACAATAGTATCTTCCCTTTCGGCTAGATTTGCCTTAGGAGGATAGTCGTTTTTGGCCCTATGTCTGCACTGAGGTGCATGATGACCTGGCTTTCCACAGACAAAGCAATTATCCTTTTTTCTTGAAAGTGGGGCTAGTTCCATTGGGACAAAGTTTTGGCCTTTGTAGCAACGCACTCTTTCCTGTTTGTGTCTTCGATGATGATGTGGGTGATCAGATCTGATTGTGACATCTGTTTGTGTTTGTGCTTTAGTTGTTGTTTGTAATCCGTCCAAGATTGTGAAAGCTTTTTGATCAAGAGTTCATACACAAATTCATCCGGCAAAGTTATGCTTTCAGTTTTGATATCTTCAATAAGCTTGTGATATTCGTTTATCTGGATTTTGATGTCTTTGTCTTCGATCATCTCCCAGCGATACTAGTTTGCAATTACGAACCTTTGTCTTACGATGTCTTCGGCAGTATATTTGAGGATAAGAGAATCCCAAATATCTTTTGCATTCTTATAAGAAGCATAGACATCGAACAGATCGTTAGATAACACACTGAGTAAGGTGTGATGACATACCGTATTTGCGTGGATCCAATCATCAACTTGTTTCGCAACTGTGATTGAGTCGGGTTTAGAAGTTGTAAGTGCAAGAGCAACTCCATACATGTCCAATAGGGTGGACACGCGTTCTTGCCAACGTCGGAAATTCTGACCGGTGAAGACTTCAATTTTTGAGACATCCGGAAATGGTTTCACAAAAATGGTTTGCGTTGCAAAAATAGTGTTTGACGTTTCCGAAGCAGCATTGTTAGTTTTGTCTGTCTTGTCAGTCATAAGTCCTTACGATTGTAGTAAATCAGGCTTTAAAACGAACAAAATTGGTTTCCCGGTGCGTGAGTAATCACTGTCCGCAAGGACTTATCCATGGTGTATTGCGCAAGTCCCCCAGGATACAATAGGAACTTCCTGATAATTTCTGAGGATCAGAACTAGCAAGTTACTCTTGATAGAGTAAGAACCCAATGTACTCAGAAAAATAAATATAATAAAGTAAAACAATGAATGAAGAGAGAGAAAGAGAAAATTGTGAAAAGGTGGGAGGAAGAAGAAAGGTTGCAGCTTTAAGTTGCGGAAGATGAGAGGCAAAGAATGTGTGTTTCTGGAAGAGGGAAACCCTTGTTTATATAGGGAAAAAAATAACATTCCCAAAACTGCCACAACCCACGTTCCATCCATTGGCAACACTACTCCATGTCCCAACTGCACAACCTCCCGAGAATAACGAAGTCTTCAAAGGTCCGAGTCTCATGCTTTACCCTTACACAAATCGTGAGTGAAAAGAAACAAAACGCTTACACGAGGATTTTCGCGAATCGTGCAACAAGGAAACTGAACCCTAAATTTTAGGTTTGTGAATCAAAACCTTATTAGATTCGTAAGTCAAAACTGTATTAGGATTCATGAATCAAAGCCACATTCTCGGTATTTTGGTTTTGTAAAATCGCACTCTATTTTTCATTTTGGATAGAAATTTTGAAGAGATTTAAAGTGTAAAATTTTACACTTATGGTGAATAAAAATGGAGAGAACGATTTAGGAGACCGATCAGTGATCATGTTTGGGAGATAGAAAGAAATTCAACAGATCGACTAAACCTTGACATTGGGTGCTAAAGTGTTTGTGTGAATGTTAAAGAGTTGTTGCAGAAGGAACATGGCTTCTTCATTAAATAGGCTTCTCTTACAGAATTAAATTGTGTACTTAAACTGCTTGTAATGGTCATGTTGGTCGGTGTGGAATTAGACTTTGTGCTCCTTGTACAGGATTTTTGTAGTGGTCACCATCGACATTGCCTATACGATTGCAGAGGTAATAATTTTCATCTGCCAACTCAAAATACCGTTGCATATACAGTATTTCTAGCCTATTGTTCAACTCTATCAACTACCACCACTTTACACAAGCCATGGTGAGATTGTGAAAAATGAGCCCTGGTCACATTCTCCAATACCTGCATTGAATCCTTATCAATGTCGATGGCAATCAAGGCAATTGAGGTAGGTAGTGTTTACTTGGTATCCAAAAGTGAGTTGAAACCTGCATGGAAAAACTTCAATCATTTTAAGAATGAAGTGGAACTTGTTTTGGATTTGGCATCAACAGTTGAACACTACCCAGACGAGATTGTTCTATACCTAGGCAACAATTCTATTCAGACCTGTTAGTGCTATAGTGAATGTTGACAATAACTCCATATTTGATGTTATTGCCGTTGTGACATTTGTCAATCCATCAGTTCCCATCTTGAGGAAGACATGGAACTATGGAAGAAACTCAATCGAAAGGTCTGTGGGGTGAATTTTGGCATTGGGAAGATCGATCATTATGCCTGAAGGACCTAAGAATGATGTACGCCAAACTATTTCTCACATAAAGAATGAAGTTTTGAGCTTCCACGAGTTCTCCACATGTATTCCTATCAAATTGGTTTTGTAAAAGTTTAACCAAAGCCCAGAAGTTAACTTAAAGAGATGTCAAATAATAGTTTTTATAGCGTTATATCATACATGTGCAAAAACAGTTTTTTGTACGATTTTTCAGAAAACCGCGCATGCACTCAAACTTTCCTATGCACTAGAAACATTAAAAGTGATACATCTTGTTACTACGTAGCAGAAATATGTAAGCAATAAAGATGTTTCTAAGATACGTCAAAATGATTCATTACATTGTAAGAATTGGATTCTGCTCAAAGGGAGATAATCACATATTACAAAAGAGAGAGAGTTCGACAGTGAAGAACACAAATACATAGGGTGACAAGAGAAATTTTAGAAAATTTCTCAGCTTCGCTTGACGGGATCGAAGTTGGAAACCCCAATGACGGCGCCAACAATTGCTACAGCCACAACTCCACCAGCGGCGATGCTGAGCAAGAAATTCTTGAGAGAAGGCGATACGGCGGCTTCAGCCACATCGGGAACCATCATGGAAGCCGTCAAAGCAGCTGCAGTCAAACCCGTGACAACTTTCTCTTTCATGGATGCCCTCACCTGAAACCTTCCATTGGGTTTGGACAGTGCCACACCCTTTGAAGCTGGCAGAGTTAACGGTGCCTTGAACAGTGCCTCGGAAGTGGGCACCACCCTCTTCTGGGTGGTGTGATTTAGTGGGAGAGACATTGAAAGTGCTGAAGTTGAAGCCATTCCTTTCCCCTGGAAGTTGCTTACTCCGGTGAAACTTGTTTGAAAAGTGAGGAAAGTGAAATGGTTGTGGTGCTTGTGTGTTTTGAGAGGGACGGTTCTGAAAACTGTGAGAGAAGGAGAGGTGGAAATTTTTAGCATGCTTCCTTATGTCTTACGTGGCAGCTTTCGATTGGACATGGATAGATAAGCTTATCTTTTTTGTCCAATCACCTCTTCTTGCTTCAAAACTATATATAAATCTAGATCCTCCTTTGCTTTCTCCATCGTCTTTCTTTTGTGTTTTAAAAAATATATTTCACAATCTATTAATACATATATATATATATATATAAATATATATTAAAATATATTTTAATTCTGAAATTTATTTTAAAATAAATTTTGAATGATATAATCTAAAACCTTATCATCGAGGGTGTGTTCGTTTCTATGGATGTACTCTTCACAGTAATGATGTAAAGATTTAAAAGTATATTCTTTATTTCGATCATATGATGTGAAGAAAATATAAGTATCAATAGTAAGGTTATGCTTGGATTGATAGGAGATTTGTGGGGATGGTGGAGAGGAAAGTGAATGAATTTGTGAGGATTTAAGAGGAAGTGTGAGGTTGTTTGGATTAAGGGATGTAAGTTTACAAATTTAATCTTGTTATTAAAAAATATTTGAATAGTAAATTATTATTTTTTTAGATTTGAGTTAATTAAAGTACTATTTAAATAAAAATCTGAAATATATAAATTTTTTAAAATATTCAAAATCTTAAATAAATACAAATTCTAAATATTTAAACTCCTATTTAAAAAAAATATGAATTATTTAAAAAATTTAAAATATTCAAAATCTTAAATAAATACAAATCCTCATGAATATTTAATGTCTTATTTAAATAAAAATATAAAATTTCTAAAGTATTCGAAATCTTAAATATTTAATGTTTTATTTAAGTAAAACTATGAAATATATAAAATTCTTAAAATATTCAAAATATTCAAAATCTTAAATAAATACAAATCCTAAATATTTAATGTCCTATTTAAATAAAAATATGAAATATATAAAAATTTTAAAATATTCAAAAATTTAAATAAATACAAATACAAATCCTAAATATTTAAATTTCTATTTAAATAAAAATTTAAAATATATAAAATTTCTAAAATATTTAAAATCTTAAATAAATACAAATCCTCCTGAATATTTAAAGTCCTAATTAAATAAAAATTTGACATTCTATACAACAAGCACGAGAATCGATTTTCATGACAAATAGATAAACAAAAACAGATTCTCTCATGTGTACAAAGTCTCCAAAATCGATTTTCATAACTAAAAGCTAAACAATAATCGATTCTCCCTTTAATAAGAAGTCTCCAAAATTGATTTTCGTTCTCTACACATTTGATGCAAAATAGATTTTACCTTTTCCATAATATTTTCTCTGCATTGATTCCTCACAGTGCCTAGTCTTAGAAAATTGTGATGCAGCAAGGGTATCAACAAAACGTATACTCATATGTGTAATCCTCTCAAATCCACGCATTTGTGTGAAGATGACAATTTGTTACTTACTCGCTCCTCCATCCACACAAGCACCTCCAAAATAGTGAAAACAAACAATGTAATCACAAGCTCGCCAATCCTTACTCGAACCTCATCCCCAAAAACAAGTCGGGCATAAATCTCTTCTCCCCTTAAAATGAAAAGAACCAAAGGAAAAGTCAACTCAACATTGATTTTTTTCCAAATTTACCTTTTTATTTTTATTTTAGGGTTTCACATTTTTTTATATTTTTCATTAATAAAAAAACAGACTTCATTACAAATATTATTTATTAAATAAATTTAACTAACACAAATATTTTAATTAAATGAAATAATAAAATAAAACTTTAATAAAAAAATATAGTTATTATTAATAAACAAATTATATTATAATCATTATTATTATAAATATAATAATATTATTTACATTTAATATCTAATTAGAATTTTTAAATTTATGAATATTTAAATTAGAATATATGTAAATTATTTTTTTGTCAACTATACTGGATTATATTACTAATAATTTTAATTCATTCAAATTTAGACAAAAAAAAATACATAATATTTGGTTATTCTATTTTTTAAAGTTAAGGTTAACTTTGTAGTCTTATATTTTACATCTTTAAATAAAGAAAAATATTCTCACAATCATCACATTACTACAAATTTCAATAAACTTTAGTCACAAATCTACATATCCAAATCCAAACACACTTATTTTCTTCACATTTTTTTCTCAAATTTTCACACATTCACTTTCTCAAATCCTCACACTTCGACAAAGTTATTTTATAAGTATGAACTCACAATATTTTCTATATTTTACCACTCCCATGAGATAGAGTGCAAGTTTCAGACGAGGGGTTGTAGAATGTAATTGCCTTGATTGTGATTCACTCTTTTTGGGCTAAAGTTTGGATTAGTCCAAGTTGGATTGCAGTTCAATTGGACTATTGCTGTTTACATTTCTCCTGTGGGCTAAATTCACTTTTCCGACTGTTTCTTCCTGCACCTCCATACCTTCTTTTCTCACCTCCATAAATTTCGAAATTTTAAAAATGTCCCTATATAATATTTCAGATTACGTAATTCGGAAGTTTCAAATTTGTAATTAACTTCCAGATTATATAATCTGAAAGTTTTTTTTTCAGATGCATGATTACTTTCTGAATTACATAATCGGAAGTCTTATTTAGATTATGGATTATGTAATCCGGAAGTCTTTTTTCAAATGAGTTTCCATATTTCATAATCCAGAAACTACTCTATGGGGGTGACACAAGAAGGATAAAAATGTATTTTTATATTGCGTATGGAGGTGGCAGAAGAAGATATGAAGGTGAGGAAGAAACAGTCCAATTTCCCTCTTTCTTTTGCATATAAAATTACCTTATTACCTTCTATGAAAATAAAAAAAAGTCATCGACACAATTTTGAAAGGTATTTTGTTGATCTGTTCTATAAGTTATTTCTGGAAGTCTTTTTTTTGAAATTTCTTGAAAGATATTTACCATAATGATAATACAATGAAATGCACTCCAATCTTACCCACAGAAATCAAGAATTCGATACAATGAAACGAAAATAAAGGTAAAAAAATTGGTAGAAAATGGTTGAGATCACAACCAAAGTGGAGTGTAAAGAAAAGGGTTTAGGTTTATTGTTTTTTAAAACAAAAGGTTATATCTGGTAAGAAAAAGAATAAAAGGAAAAGGAAGTGTAATTAGAAAAAGTTCTCCCCCTTGTGGTCTCTTTCTTAGGCCCATATTTTTGTCGTAGCCAGAAAAATTCATTGCAGCAGTCATTTCCCCTCTTGGAATAATTGGCATAACCGAAATCGCAGGCGTGTTGAAAATGTTTGAATTCAATCATGAGAGAAGTGAATTTAACGAATAGTGTACTTACTGCTTCCCAAAAATCAAACCTACACTTAACAATTGATTGAAAAAAAAGTCTGAAACCTAACAATTTTGCAGATAAGAAGGTTGATTTTGGGGTCATTTGATACTTACAAATACTGAAACATTCTGTTGTTTTTGTGATTTCAATCTTGAGTGGGCGTATTAATTTCTGTATCAGAAAAGGCATTTTGGCAACTCAATGCTCTGTCCCTTCTAACTTTTCATTGAAAACGAAAAGATGAAAGACCGCAAAATTCTCTTGCATGTGTCATTGCTTACTTATACTACATTTCTTATCTTTCTCATCTCTCAAAACAGCACATATTTTATGATATCTTGCAATAAAAAATATCACTTTCTCTTCTACAACGATTACATAACCACCACGGCATTTAGATTAAACCCTTTACATTAATTTAATTAGATAAAAGAAAAGTAATATCTATAATTGCGTGAGCCAGGCCCTCCAAGCTAACAGATGAGATTTTCTGTGATTGATGTCTAGTTGTCGACAACATATTCCACAACTTGTTCTTCTTCTCTTAACTTGCTGAGTGGAAAGTTCCAGAAATGGGTGATTTCCAAGGTCCCTTCATATTGTCACCCCCTCCATCACCCTCTTCCTCGGATAAGTCGAGCACAACCATGTTATACTATGGGCTTGTAGTGGTGGGGGTTGCAGCTATGGCATTAGCCCTGTACAACTTCATCATCATCAGGAGAAGCAGGAGGCAATCACAAGTTGAGGAGGTGGTGGTGATGGAAAGTAGAATAGAGAACTTGAACTTGGTGTCAAGGTTCAAGTACAAGAAAGAAGGAGTTGAGGGTTATGATGATGAATGTTCAGTTTGCTTATCGGGTTTTGAAGAAGGAGAAGAAGTTGGGAAGCTGCCACAGTGCAAGCACTGGTTCCACGCTCCATGCATACACATGTGGCTCTATTCTCACTTCGACTGCCCAATTTGTCGAACACCTGTTGTTCGTTTTTCGCACCACAACTCTGGTCCGGCATTGCTTGAATCCGCCACTGGTGTGTCCCTATGAGATGAAATCAAAGTAAAAATTATGAGTTTGAAAATGGGTTTTGTTGAATTGATTTAGAATGAAATGTAGATTAGAAGATTGTTTATGGGGTGGTAGGACCAGGCCTTGCGCTGGAATTGTGACCACTCACTCCTTCTCCACAACCAAAACAAAACACACAGTTAAAGCACCCAACTTTGGATACCTTCTTCCTGATGTTACGTCACAAAACAGGTTCATTACTCCTCACTCTTTTTTCATTTTTCTTTTTTAGGGTTCATTCTACACCAGATTATAATCATAATTCACTCTATTGTATTATAAATGGAGCCACCAATAATTTTGAAATTATATTGGATAAATAAACTGGTGACTTCTTTCAATGTGTATGAAAGTGACATTTTCCTTCTCTTTTTTTTTTTTTTCTCTTATATCCCAAGTGCTAAATTTCTTCATTCATTTACACTTCAAACCATACTTAATAGTATCAAATTTATGCATACCTTCATGTAGATCTTAAAGTATATCTCTTGATGGGAACAACAATTTTCTGCCTCTAACTGGCTTAATCATTTCCGACAACATTTTTTCTAATAAAAAATATAAGATTTCAAGATTTTGATTCTGATTCGTTCTCGTTACGACATGAGTAAGCAATAGTATCGAATTCTTTGTTTTAAATAATTCATTGCCGATTACTTTAAGCTCACTAATAAATAATTTATTTCACTTTATTATGCATAAACTGATTTTAAAAATAGTCTTTGTTTAAATTATAATCATCACATCTTTGCCTTTTGCATTGGTACGATACTATTGTCGTTTGTTGGATTTTTGGAAGTGTTTTAAATTTAAAATCATTGCATAACTCAGAAAGAAAGCCATGTTAAATTCTATAAAGTCACGTTGCCATAAAATTGTTATTATTATTATTTTCGTATTGCAAGGTCTATACGTCTCTTTTATGAACAGCATACGTGAAGTGTGAATTTTGTATCACATTCTAATATATGTTTAGCATGCTAAATAAAGATAAATACCAATTTATGAAGATCTTTTTCACCATAATTTATTGGGGCCTCATTTGTGTTTTGGGTTGCTTTATGGGGCCTCTTGGTTGGTTTTTTCAACATTATCTTATCTTGATACAATATTTAATATATAAAAATAAAAAAATTGGAGTGAATATTTTTTTTTTAAAATTAAAGTTATTTTTTTAATCTCACGTCGATATAAGATGAAGATATTTCATGATATATAAGTCGATTTTATATGATTGAGTTATACTTAAAATTCACTTTTTAATGTGGTATTAGAATCATTTAGAACATATGTCAGTGAGAGTTTGTTAGACTTATAAGGTCACCGGCTATCGAGTCTCTATCGATTAACCGACCATAAATATATAATCACATGCATGAGTTGGAGGAGAGATGCGTTGAATATCTCACATCGACTAAAAATAAGAACATTTCATAGTATATAAGAGCGTGCATATCTTATCTAATAAGTTTTATAAGGTTGAGTTAGGTTTAAAGTTTATTTCTTAATATTTTTATAAATATATTAAATTAACTAATTAATGAACATAAAAAATAAAATATTAATACTTAATTAATAACTTCAAAATTAAAACATGTTAATAATTAAAATTTATATGAAAATGAAAATGTATAATTTTAAAGTAAACTTATTTTCTAAATATAAATTTTAAACATAGTTCTATTTTCAAGAATAAACTTATTTTAGCTTTAATATTTAGTGGTTAGGATAAACTGAGTTAATTTCTTTGGAAAAAATAATTTCAACATATCAAATTAAGAAAGTTAGGATGAATAATTTCTCTCCAAAAACATGGTTAATTTTATAAATATATTAATTAATTAGTTAAATAATTAAATATCAATAAAGTATTAATAATTAAATAATAAATGAAAAATAGAAACGTAACATTATAAAGTTAATAGTTGACATTTACCAAGTAAATAAAATAAAAACTTTTTTTAAAATTATTTTCAAAATTTTAAATCAAATTTTTATTCTTAAGGATAAATTTATCTTGTTCTCACTTTAAGGTGAGACTAAATTAATTAAAATTTTGAAGAGAAAATATATAAAAGAGTGATTAATTTATTTTTTAATTCTAATCAAATTAATTTGATAAAATGTACAAATTTATTTGATTTAATTTAAGTGGTTTATTTTAATAATTGACATTTATTCTCATCAATCAACAAAAATATAAAATTTATAGTGATTTGTTTTATATATGTCAATTCACGTAAAACAATAACTAAATTTTCTCCTTACACATTAGCATTTTTTCTTTTAAATTTAGATTATTTATATATTTATCTGATTTTAGGTATTTATTTTTTTATTTTCATTTGAAATAAATTCAATAGAAATAAAAGGAAGACAAAATATTTACAGTTTCTTGCTTTTCAAATCCATTACCTTTCCTTTAGAATTTTTATTTGTTTTATATGTTATAATGTTTTATACATTATACAAAATCAGTAAAGAAAATATTTTTATAATGATATTTAATCATCATCTTATTTTTATAATATTTTATAAATCTTTAAAATCTCTTTCAGCTCTTATATTATAGTGAGCTGCTTCACAATTTTATTATTTTAAGCAAGACAAGTAGGAAATTTGATAATCCTTAAAAATAGTTTCTTTTCATATCAACAATTATATGTTATTTTTTCACGGATTACCTTGTGTGTTAGTGTGAACTAATAAGATATCGACGAAAATCCCTAGCATTAAATTAAATGTTATTTACGAGAAATGTTTTAAAATTTGATATACTTAAGTTATATATAATTTATTGTTTATTTTATTTGATACTACATATTTTTATTAAGGTATAATTATCTTATTGATCCTATATTTAGGTTAAATATTTAATTTACTATAATGATTTTTAAAAATTCAATTTGTCCCATTTTTTTAAAAAAAAAGTATACAATTTGCTCCCTTCTATTATATTGCATTAACGACGTTAAGTGATAACGAGGTGGCGCATAATGTGACATTTATGCATAGATTGAGTCCACTTATCATGTCACATTTATAATTAATTATTAATTATATTTATTTTTAACTTTTGAATATTCTCTCCATCGGTATAAATCCTAATCCCAAACTCATATGCAAATATTACATCTCCATCTACTCAAACCCTAATCACAAAGTCATAAGTGAAATCATAGCTCGTGCATGTTCAATTTCTCGTGGTTCTTGTCTTCTGGTTCATCAAGCAATACGATGTTGATGTGCAAGACCCATTTATTGTTGTCGTTTTGGGTTTGGAAGCAAATTTGGAGAAGAGGTTGGCTAAGGAGAGTGAGTATGCAGAGGGCGTAGCGAAGAGAGTTGCAAAATTTGAGGAAATTGGCTTTAGCGATGGAAAATTGGATAGGAGGTTTTAGGAGAGGAAAAGATGGACTCACTTATTCACTAAATCTGGAAAATCCTGATTCTTCACCAACAAAGCTTTGGAGGCCCTTTATTTTTTGAAAGGGCTGAAACTTCAATCTCTTATCTCAACAACATTCTCTTAAGCAAGAGTAAAAATGAGGGATTGCAAATGTGGAATTGCAAATCTCCAATTCAATTTCCTCTTTACATCAATTTTTTCCCTTATTTTCTTTAGTGGGTGGATCCTTATGTCTTAACAACTTTTTCTCAAATAAATCAATTGACTAGATTTCACATTTTCTTTTGTGTTCAACATAACTACAAATAAACTTGGGATGCAATTTTAATTGATTCAAATATAAAGCTTTTTTTTTTCTTCTTATAGTTTGGTTTGGGTTATGAATGAAATTAATTATGTTAAAGAATTTAATTAAAATGAAATGATAATGGAGAAGGGTGTTAGAATACGAGATTACAGTTGGAGACACTTGTAAATAAAAATGTCACTCTGTATGTCACACACTCGATTACATACTCACTAGTTAACGTTGTTCGTGTCAATCTAACACAAGGGACCAAATTGCATACTTTTTTAAAAAAACTTGGGACCAAATTGATTTCTTTTAAAATCATTGTAGTAACTTGAATATTAACACTAAATGTAGGGACCAATAAGGTAATTATAACTTTTATTAAAAAATGTTTAATTATATTTCAAATTTATATTTATTTTTCATTCTTATGTGTTGATAAATTTTATTTTCATGTAGGATTGCATGTTGATATGTTTGGGGTTGTTTTGTAAAGTAATTAGTACTTTTATGAAAAAGATAATTTGATTCGAAGAATTGTACATTTATTAGAGATTCAATTCATTTATATTTGATTGAGTTTCATTATGATTAGATCAAATATTAACCTACTTAAATTAACTCACTTTTATAAAGTTAGGTCATGGTTTAATATGTGGGTGACCTATACTCACTCTCATGTTTGTCTCATACTCATTCACAACTTGCATAATTCTAGAAAAACTTAAAACTCTCACGACAACGAGTCTTCCTCTCATTCACCTTTGATGTTCACCTCTATTGTATCTCAACCCTACATCAATCAAACAAACCTAAAAAGTCTTATAGTGATGCGTCTACTTCTTCATATCAACCGTAACATTCTCGTCTCTCATTCATCTATGTTGTTTACCCCTGCAACATTTAACATTAACATTAGACAAAAAAAAATCTAAACACCTTTTAGATGTGTCTTCTTTGCATTAAATGTAGCATTCTCATCACTATCCTTCACCATTCGCCTCCTTTATTTGTCTCTTTTATTTTCCTTCACGTTGTTTGCTTGTTGTTCAGCTCTATCGTCTTTTCTCCAACACAATCTTGTCTTTGACCTTTGTTTTAGATGTAATGTTTTTTATTTTAATTTTCCATTATTTTAAATAAAAGCATTATCTTTGTTCTTCGTCACCCTCTATCTCCTTATCACTATCTTGCTTATTAATTTATAGGAACACAAAATTTTCCTTGCATGCAGAAAGCACACTAATAGTGTGCATTGAGTGATTCTACTATTTTTTTGTGCTTGATTGGGTAGGTGGTGATAGTGAACTTGTAATTGTTTTTTGTTGATTATTATTAATTATTCTTATAAGAAACAAAGTGTTGATTATTACTAAAATGTTTTGGTAATTTATAATTGTTCTAGTGTCAACACAAATGAAAAGGATTAGTAGTATTGGGTATACCATTGACACGAAAAGTATGAATGTCTAAAATCTGGTGCCATTAGTAACATTCTCTGAAGATCCTACTTAACTTGTACCATTTGAAGTTCAACCACCATTCATGTCAGATGTTTCTACATAACCAAAGTCATCTGAACCATGTCAAGGATTCAAGAGAAAATTTACAAAGATTTCTTCAAAGGTTGAGTTCACTGCGATATGGTATATGACAATGCAATTGGCAAATACTTTGACAAGTCACATAAGGCTAATAGTAAAAGCATGGAACCACTAACTTGATTAAACATTCTAATGATTGTTATATGAAACCTAATAGGGACGTTGATAAGAAACAAAAGACATTAGGTATTGGAAAAATATATGAAGGTGACTCTAATGCCATGAATTTGAAACTTGTTGAATTCAAACTAAGAAAATGTTTGTTGCACTTGTTATGATCATAATAATTGATGAAATTCCTTGTAGGTTTGTAAAAAATGAAGAGTGTAGAAAGTTTATGCAATAGACTTCACCTTATTTTAAATTTTTTCTTGTTTGGTCATGGTTAGATATTGCATATTTATATTTAATGATGAAGTGATGAAGTTGAAGTTTTGTTATTTGGAATAGACATTGCAATAGACAACCTATTATATTTTTTATTAAGGAAATAATAATTATCAAATTATATGCAATTATTGTATGCAATATTGTACGATATTGTATCCAATTATATGCAATTAATTTAATAATGATAGAATCTCATGATTAGTATCCTACCTAATTAGATTGTTAATTGGAGAGAGAAACTCCCTATATATTTCCTATACATGAAGTGATGTAACCATACAGAATAAAATAAGAAACATCTCTTCTTCTTACCATTTTTCATCATTTTCTTATATGGTATCAGAACACCGATCTTAGTGCCCTAAATAGCCTCTCCATTTTTATCCCCTAAATAAAAAATCATGTCTGGCAAAGAAGGCATACGTAACGAGTCTAATAGAAACCTCGTACAAGGCTTCAGTGCCGAGCAAATTCAGCAATTGGCAAAGGCTATTTACTCGCTCAACAATAACGATAAAAGTGACACGTTTGTTAGCTTTGCAAGTCTGCTTGCCCATAACTCCTCTTCTAATTCTGCTTTACGAAACCATGGATTTTGGATAGCGGAGTAACCGATCACATTGCATCTGATTCACAATTTTCACACACAGTTCATCATCATTTATTTCAAATGTTAATCTGCCCACAGGCTCAACTGCGCCATCTCATCTATAGGCACAATTAAATTCAATGACAAAATCACTCTCAAAGATGTTTTTTGTGTTCATTCTTTTAATTTAAATCTCATGTCCATTAGTAAGATAACCAGTTCACTAAATTGTTGTGTCGTTTTTACTCCACATGGTTGCGTTTTACAGGACTTGGCTACAGGGAGGATGATTGGCTCGGG
>Ga0123342_1006807_pt1 | contig 15601 bp, 6 predicted proteins | sample Turbeawhitnodule_FD_89960 | JGI IMG/M metagenome (GOLD analysis project Ga0123342, IMG submission 89960) | Root nodule microbial communities of legume samples collected from Mexico - Turtle bean Mexico white nodule | ecosystem: Host-associated > Plants > Roots > Nodule | place: Mexico: Nepantla... | reverse complement strand
CCAAATCATGGGTTTGAAGATATTTCTCAACTGAGCATATTCCTGAATGGTCTCAGATCTGACATAAAGATGCTCCTAGATGCTGCAGCTGGTGGCACAATGATGGCCCTTGATGTAGAACAAACGACAATAATTATTGATGCGGTGGCACAATGATGACCCTTGATGTAGAACAAGCGACAATAATTATTGATGCATTGGCATCAACTGATTATAAAGCCCAACATGATGGACAAGATCTTCAGAATAAAGGGTTGTTAGAAAATGCACTCTTGTTTGAAAACTTAAAATGATAAATATTTTTTTTATAACTTTTTTAAAAATTATTATACCATGTTTTTTTTTATTGAAAGTAAAATATAATTTTCAAAGATAGAGTCCAAACAACTTTTTAATTTTTAATGGTTTTTTAGAAATATCCTTCCTTACCCACACTTAAAAAATCATCATATCACTCGACAGGAAATTTATAAAAAGACCTCATTTTTAAAAAATAAGACGACTAAATTATCACACAAAAAAGTTATACTAGTTTTTTCGTTAATTTTAATGAAAGGAATAAAGATGCCATGGTCATTTTATAATTATTTTTGTTATTTTTTAAATAAAAATAGGTTGTGACTTATTAGGAAAGGATGGAGTAGTATTTAAAACTTTTGTAAATAATAAATTTGAGATTTTTTTTCTTGTAATTCTTGTTTAAGAGATGTAGAATAAGAAAATACAAAATAATGTGAAAAATTGAAAAATAAAAAAAGAGAATTAAGAAGATTGACATAATTTTTTTTACATTATTAGTTTCATATTATCTGAATTTATATCCAATTTTAGTTAGCATAAGTTTAGTGAGGTTATTCCTTTATTTCAAATATTTTAAATATTTGATTATAATTACATTACAAGAAAGTCATGACATAGAAATCAAAATTTAGAGACAAAGAATAATTAGTTGCTATAGTAACTAAATTAGAGACCATTTTAGAGAATAAAATATTTGTTGGTTTCTAAATTAGTTTCTATTATTGTTAAATGGTTTATAAATTAGTGTCTGATTAGCAACCAATGTTTTTGCTACCAAATATAGAATATGAATAATTGGTAGCAAAAACTTTGGTTCCTAATTAGACACCAATTTAGAAACTATTTAACAATAATATAAACTAATTTAAAAACCAAAATGTTTTTACTCTCTAAAATGGTATCTAATTTAGTCACTATAATAACTAATTATTTTTGGTCTCTAAAATTTAGTTTCTATTTCATAATTTTCTTGTAGTGTTACACATGATAATCAATTATATATAAAAATTCAAAAAATTCAAAATAAAGTTAAAGAAAGATATAACTTGTAGTGATGATTATTCCAAAAAACATTAAGAATAAGACATTATGTAATATTTTTCTCTAAAAGCCTTCAAGTCAAAACTCTTAGCAAAAAAATGGTGACAAGATTACATTATCTTGTTTATTGAAAATTCCTTGAAAGTCAATGTATGTTTGTAATTATTTTGATAGGTACTATCTTATGAGATATACAATGAACCTTTTATACAAAAAATGATTGTAAGAAATTTAATTGTTAATTGTAAGATATAAGTAATTATATTGTTCTTAATTAATTTAGAAATACAGTAAGAACAATCTAATCTATTATTTCAGTGATAATTATTTCTGTGAATTTTAAGACAAACTTTAAACAATTATTTAATATTACTTATAATAATCGATTAAATCACTTAATATTAATTGATATATAAAAGAATTCATTATTTCTATATTTTTTACCATTCACAATATAATCAATTATATGTTTAAATTATAATAGATTAATATGTAAATTTAATTAAATACATTAAAGACATATTCACTCATGAGAACTAGTAACCTGATTTATTATTATTATTATTGGAAATACATGTGTATATAATTTTTTAATAAAATATAATTATTACAAAATATAGTTATCACAAAAGTTAACTAGCATACCAAACGAATAATTACCATATTATTGTAAAAAAATATAAAAAATAAACTAAAAGTGAAGAGTGGTATATATACTAGTAGTTTTGTTCTTGCCATGATTTTTTCACTTGATTGTTTTTTTTGTGATATTTGAAGATATTTAATTGGTTGTATCTTTAATAGTCCAGTGCATGAATATAATGAGAATTATACATAGGTTATATTGATTGTGAAGGCTCACATTTAATGATACCATATGAGCATGTTCATGGATTTGAACTTCTCATAAGTTTATTTATTTATTAATAATTGTCCAAATTGGACCGTTCAGTTTTTATAATGAATATATATTTTTCGTGTTATGGAAAGACTTCTTATTTATAGGTTACTTTCCTTTTTTTTTTATTTCAGTGAAAAACAATTTGGGTCAATTATTATTTAGAGTCTCTAATTACACATGTCCAATGATGACCTTGTTCTCCAAAGTATATGACAACCTTAACTATAAATTAGGTTACGTTTATTTACTAAAAGTCACATGTTTTAAAATTATTGACATTAAAAAGTTATACTTTTAATAATATAAAAAGTAATATAGTTGAGAGTTAAGTTTTGAAAAAAAAAGGCAAATGGCTTTTATTATTATAAAAAAATTCCTAACTTAATATAATTTATAAAATTAATAAAATAATAAATAATAAATTTGCATATATATATATATATATATATATATATATTTATTGTTTCACTAGTGCAAAAATATATTTTTTTATGATGGTTCTATATGATTTTTTATGACAGTTCTTGTGATAACATAGAATCAAGAGTTATAAAAAGTTTGCACTTTCTATGTCAGTTGAAAAACTGACATAGTAGTGACTTACTATGACTGTTGTCTATGAACCGTCATAAAATGTTTAAAATATTTGTCATAATATGTTAAGACAAAACTTTTTATGACTGGTATTTCTACAACCGTCATAGAAAATACGATTTACCATCATAAGCGTCATAGTAAGTGGTTTTCTATGACAAATATTCCAACCCTAGTCATAGTAAATAAGACTTTTTTTTATCTCATCTATTGCAATAACCATCATAGTAAGTTTGCTTTTTTTTAGAAAAATTATTGCTTTATCTATTTCCAACATTCATTAATAACAATCATCTGCATATAAATTTCAGACAAACTCATTCATTGATCGATTTCTCCCCATTCATTAATAACAATCACATGGATATCAATGTTATCCAAAACATTGCATATAGTTTACAGACAAACCCATTCATTGATCGCATTTTCCCCTTTCATTAATATCAATCACTTGCATATCAATGTTATTTAGACAACTGCATACAATTTTGCAGACAAACTCATTCATTGATCAAAATTTCCCCATTCATTAATAACAATCACCTACTTATTAATGTTTTCAGACAATTACATACAATTTCCAAACAAACTTAATCATTGATCAATTTTACTCTATTCGTTGATAAGAATTACCTGCATATCAATGTTATCCAGATAATTGCATACAATTTACAGACAAACTCATTCATTGATCAAATTTTCTCCATTCATTAATGTCAATCATCTGCATATCAATGTTTTCATACAATTGAATACAATTTCTAGACAAACTTAATCATTGATCAATTTTACTCTATTAGTTGATAACAATCACCTGCATATCCAGATAATTGCATACAATTTCCAGACAAACTCATTCATTGATCAAATTTTCCCCATTCATTAATAACAATCACCTGCATATCAATGTTTCCAGACAATTGCATACAATTTCAAGAAAACTTAATCATTGATCAATTTTACTCTATTCATTGATAACAATCACCTGCATATCAATGTTATCCTGACAATTGCATACAATTTACAAACAATCTCATTCATTGATTAATAAACTAACGAAATTTACAACTTATCAGAAACACTTAAAAAGAATGAAGCCTAGTGCATTATAATGTCTTCCATATCTTTATCGTTGAATGAAGATGGATCGTTGAATAACTACAATTTTTTTTTGACTTACTCAATAAAAAGTGAAATTCATAACTAAATAATTAAGGTATTTAAGTAAACTTTTTATTACCTCTTTCCATGAGTCAATAATGTTTGCAGATATGATTGTGTGCATGTGCTTCATTATAAAATATCCACACTCATAACTTCCCGATTGACGTGAACATTGCAAATTAAAACACAAATATAAGATATTTTATATCATAATTAAATAGTGGTAGGACAAATAAGTTACATTAGGTGCAATTAATTGTATCTTCTTCCTAGCTACATGTGGAAGGCTTAGTAATCTTGAATGAGCCTCCAAAGCCCTATAAAAAGGTAAACATTCGTTAATTCATATTAATCATTAAGGTAGGAAATATAATACAATAGAAAAAGCATCTAGTAAATGTTTGATGGCCAAAGTGCTAGTTTTCTTATGCAATGAACACATAATAACAACGAGAAAATGACGAGGAATATTGACCAACAGCTTCCAATGACCCCTACAAGTTATAATAATATTAATAATAAATAAGTTCCAAATTAATTTATCTGTAATTTAAAAATATATACTTACTGATGCAAGTAAGGTGCTAAATACACTTCTTTGCCTGCATTTTGAAATGTCTCTGTTAAGTATGTTTGCACTTCACTCGCTTTATTTCCTATACTCTGAATGACAACTAGGTCAAGAAATCTATAAATATAAGCATTCTTCTTCTTGGAGCAACAGTTTGGGACTCTACTTGCTGATGTCTCTGATTTGTGTTCGGTACATTATTAATCCCATTAAGTTGTGGATGAGGACGATTTTATTGGGTCACTTGATCCCTTTGAGGAAACTGCACCCCAACACTTTGGAAAAAGGAAAAACAAAGTCTAGCTTTGCCAAATAATAAACTAGTATTGACAAAAAATTGTTTCCATATGATCATTTGTGTCACATTCACACAGAGAGAAAGGGGATAGGAGAGTCATGACTGTCTATAATTCAGGTAGAAAAACGTCAGAAATAAATTTACTAGCAAAAATGCAGATCCTTAAAACCTTTGAAAGGGAATTTACAACATATTTACAGGCCACCAACATGTTCTTAAGGACAAATACCACAATTTGCTAACCTAAATAACTTGGGATCATTCTTCCTCCTCCACACAAACTTCTAATATAACCTTACAAATTTACAATTTCATCCCATAAAATAAACCCAAATAAAAGAGTACCATATCTCCTTACAACCATACCCAAATTTAGTATATGCAGTTAGCAACAACTACCTTCTTTAAATAAGAACTCAAGAATAGGGTGTGCTATATATCAACTTAATATGACACACTATCAGAATTCAAAAATATAGACACCATGAGCACTGTACAAAAGAGAAGAAGTATTTAGGGATTAAAAAAAGAGGAAAAAAATGGAAACTCAAGTTTTAGAACGAAATAAGTTTCGGAAAAAATCAGAAACGCATTAGATTTAACTGAACAAGTGGAAGAGTTACTGTAGGGTGGAAGCAGAAGCTTCAACGTCATAGTGTGGAAGGAGAAACTTGAGCACCGTAGTATGAAAGAAGAAGCTTAGCATGCAAAAGCCATAGTGTGCAAGAAGAAACGCGGAAGCCGTAATGTGGAAGAAGAAATGCGGAAGTCGTAGTGTCGAAGAAGAAATGCGGAAGCCCTTGTGTGGAAGAAGAAACGCGGAAGTTCTTGTGTGGAAGAAGAAATGCAGAAGCTGTAGTGTCGAAGAAGAAACACAAAAGCTGCAGTGTAAGAGACTAAACAACACGCAAAAGCATTAGGGTTAAATTTTTTTGAATGTTTGAGAGTTTAAAACACTATGTCAGTTAAAATAAAAATAACATAATAAAAATTTATTATGACGGTTCCATCTGAATAGGCATAGTAAATATTTACTATGTTAGTTTGAATTTTAACCGTCATAATAAATTTCATGATTATTACAAAAATGTCACCGCATCATTTTTTATGACAGGAAAACTATACTTGTCATAGTAAGTTGTCATTGATTCTTATTTTTGTACTAGTGTTTTATTTATTTTTTAAATTATATAAGTTTTTAATTTTATAATTAAGAAATATAATATTTTTGCTTTCTCTTCTAGAACCACACTTTCTATTTTAATTGTTACAATAAAAATATTGCTCTTATTTTGCAAAATTTATAATTAGAAGTGTCTAGTATTTTTATCAATTTTTTTTTCTTATGTTTAGTAATTAAGGAAAATGAGTTCGTGAGGTATTGTTATAGTGTCAAAATTCTAGCAGTAAACACCATAAATATTATTATTATTAGTATTTATTATTATTATTAATAATTTTATTTATTTATTATTATGATATTTATTTATTATTAATTGTGAGTATGAGAGAATCGAACTTAAGTTTCATGAACACACCTATAAACATTATCTTCAAAAGAAATTTGTGATGATTATTATTATTCATATTAATATTATTATTAATATTGATATTAATTTTAATATTATTATTAATATTGATATTAATTTTAATATTATTAATAATATTAATATTATTATTAAGACTAATAATAATAATGTTATTAATAATATTAATCAAATTTTAAATTAATATGTTTATTTTAATAAGGGCTCAATAGTGAATTTTTTTTAGCAAAAATTAGATTGAAAAGACTATTTTTTAGTGCAATTTTTGCTTAAGCAAGAATCATCTCACTTAAACGAAAATATTAGTAAATGAGTCTAAAGAGCATACTCAAATTATATTTTCAAATATCTTTTTACAAATATTTCAATACAACCACTTCTAAATAATTCTAAATTGATTAATGCAAATTATGATTTGTTCAAACATCTTTCTTCAATCGATTCTATACACTCAAAACCATTCAAATTAACCAGTTTAAATAACTATATACTTAAACATACATAATATAGTTTCTAGATTAACTTATAATCTACTACACTAAGGTTCTATTCAAACACATGTAACTTCCCTTACCTAAAATTATTTATTCTACTGAAAATTTAAGCTCAAGAAAGAAAATCACTCTGAATCTAAGGACCTAAAACATGTTATCCAAATATTACCAAATTTCAGTATGCGGTAAAACAAGTTGAGAGAAACACTTTTCACCTATTGCAAATCTGATCATTAGAGTAAAAATGAATTTATTCTATTTGAAAATCTGGTCGAATAAAAATGTTTTTTAACTCTTCACCTTCTACAAATTGTGATCAAATCTTGGGATAGATGAAAATTAGAGAGAAAAAATGAAGAGAGAAGGAAGAGAGATAGAGAGATGAGATAAACACGAGGGGTTACAAACGTCGTTATTATTATTATTATTATTATTATTATTATTATTATTATTATTATTATTATTATCAATATTATTGTTTATGAGGTCTGATGTACATGTTACATATGAGTTGAATTCAATTAACAAATCATAATAATTTTAAACATCACTTTCAACAATTCTATTTACCCCAATTTAGTTCAAAGAAGTACTAAGTCTAGAGGGAAGTTTGGGTAACAATTCTTTGGAGCATTGGGGATCAAAGGAAAAAAATAATGTTTAGGGAAGGGAAGGTTGATACTAAAGAGATTTTCCATTTAGCCCAGGTATAAGGTTGATCTTGGTTAAGGCGGAAAGTACCTAAACTTAATTTTTCATACTTGGATTAGGTACTTTATCTGGTGCATTGTTCTTCCTTTCTAGCTGGAAGGTTCTATGTTAGTCATGCTATACTTTGGAGCTTTTTGATTCTAGACAAATCTCGAGGGTTGGATGCAAAGTTTGAGTAAGGCAGATGCTAGCTGGTGTATATCCTTTCTCGTTTAGTCATTTTTTGGAATTCAAATTCTGTTTAAGGTTGTGTTGTTGGCCGAATGATATGTTTAACTTTGCTATCTAATCAATCTCACTACTTTTCCGAAGGCCTAGAACAAATCATTAGTGTGTATAGAAAATGGACTTTTTGTTCTTTGAATGTATGGAAGTTCTGGGAAGACCCATCAACATGCAAGATCATTGGGAGCTCTACTCTTCGGTCAAATGAAGGCTGAGCTCGACTGCAAAATCAGCCAAATCTTGTGATTTAATTGCTCCCCTAGGTTGGTACTGAATCTAAAACTCAGATAACTCGACGACCCATTAGATAATTCGACCGACCAAATTTGGCTTTGCTAATATCTTCATTATCGGATAGTCAGTTTTAACTATTATGTGATGATTCTGAAAATACATGCACATTCTCCGTGCTATTATCACTAAGGCCAAGACAAACTTCTCAATCATCTGATATCGGACCTCGACACCGTGAAGTACCCGACTGAGATCGTAAACGGTTGCTCCTCCTTTTCAGCATCTTGAACCAATGTTGCATCAATTGTGTCCTCTGAGATAGTGAGGTAAACAGTTATGGGCTCCGTGGCGTTCAACTTTTGAATAACCGGGGGTGACGCCAAGAAAGCTTTCAATTGGAGAAAAATCCTTTTGCACTTGTGCGTCCATTGGAACATTGCCGCCTTGCGTAGTGATTGCATGATGGCCTTGGTTCTCTCTATTAGTCTTGGTACGAATCTAGAGAGCATTGTAAGTCGCTTGATCAGTCTTTGAATTTCCTTGACATTCTCGGGGCTTCGCATCTTGCTGATCGTCCTACATTTCTCAGGGTTTGCTTTTATGCCACGATGAGTGAGCATAAAACCCAACAATTTCATCCTTCATCCCTGAACGCACACTTGTCATGGTTGAGCCTCATGCAATGGTCGCGAAGGGCTTGAAATATTTTCTGTAGGTCTTTGATATGTTGTTGGCATGAGTCGGATTTGACCAAAATATCAAGCACATAGACTTCAACTTTTCGACTGAGCTTCCCCTTGAAAATGTAGTCCATTAGTTATTGATAGGTGACACTTGCATTTTTAAGGCCGAACGACATGACTTCATAATATAAGTTGTTACAGCCAATCATGAACGTTGTCTTTTCTTTGTCTCTCAGGTGCAATTGAATTTGGTTATATCCCGCGCGGTGAGGTCTTGTATAACTGACTAGTCGGTTCAACCTTCAAACTCGTGACATAACATTCACAAGCCGTCTTTTGATAGACATGAACTGTTACGATGTCACCGGTTGCCGATGGAAACTGCATCACAAGGTGGGGAGTGGACACTATTGCCTGTAGGCAATATATGGACGACCGTCTAAGCAATATGTTATAAGAGGTATATGCATTTACCCAAAGATACTTGATTTTTATTGTTTTGCAAAGATACCCTCCTCCCTAAATGTAGTGTGCAGATCAATGAATCCTCTTATGTCCACCCACTTCATAGAAAATGCCACAATCTGTTCGTCATAGGGTTGGATTTCTGATTATGGAATTCTCATTTTCTTGAAAGCCTTCCAGTATAGAATATCAACCAAGCTTCCTTGATCCACCAAAACCTTGATGATGGTGAATTTATCTATTTCCATGGTGATGACCATGGGGTCGTCCAAGGTTGGGTTGATGGCAGTGAAATCGTCATCTGTGAAGGTGATTGGCTGCATCCTCGGTTGACGTTTGGTGGTTACCGAGTGGATCGACTGAATGACCCGCAGGTGCTTTTTCCGGGTGGAATTGGAACATCTACCTCTAGCGAATCCTCCAACGATAGTATTCACGTACTCCGTGGTGTATTTGGGGTTTTGGTTCTCAAGGGAAGGACTCTTACGAATTCGTTCCTCCCTCCGATCGACATTTTTGAATGGGATTGGTTTGGTTATCATGTTGATGACCTCCCATACACTGCACCTCGATCTATCATTCCTTTGAGCACTCTCACTCCATGGTCGAGTCCTATGTATAGGGCTTGCACTCGTTCTTCTCTGTTTGGTTGGATGTTTGTCATCATCAAAACAATGTGATCCTCTGCGCCCGCGTTGTACGTACTGTTCTTTCCGGTCCTTAGAAGGGTACCTTTCCCTTTCCGGAGATCGGTACAAGTTGGTGCTTGTCTGAACAAACTTGCGCAGATGACGGGTTTAATAAAATCCTTTATTTTGTCCTTCAGTGCTTGACATCGCTCGATCGTATGGCCAAAGTTGTTGTAGTATTGAGAGTGGTTAGACATATCACCGTTTCTCAAACTTTGTAGCTGCTTTAGGGCCAGAATCAGTTTAACTTGTAGTGCCTCGTCCATCATTTTACCCCTTGCAGCATTAAATGAGGTGTAAGTAAGAAATCGAGGCCCTTGGTTTTCTCTGTTCTTGTCCGAACGACCAAAGGTAGGTCGATTTCCTCTGTCCTTCTCTTTCCTTTTATCTCCTCCATTCTCGGATCGAACGCTTATGTGAAAGTCGGTCAATTCCTCTATCTGCATGCACTTAGTTGCTCAGTTGCTTAGTTCGTCAAGATTTTTGGCTGGTCTCTTAATCAAACTTTCGATAAACCGACCGGGCTGGATTGTCAAGACTAGGTGATGCATGGCTATCTCTGGCATGAGATTTTGGATGCCCATATGAACTCTACTTAATCTTCCTATGAATGTACACAAGGATTCCTCCTTTTCCTGCTTTACGTTAAGTAGTGCCATGGACGACATAAGATGCATCGTAATCTCTGATTAATAGGGAGGTATATTGGTATGTTGGAATATTTGAAGAATATTTGTACCATCTTTCAGTTAATCAATATTTAGCTGATTTGTTAGAGATATTTCCTGCATATTTTGGGATATGAATGTGACTCATTAAGTGCTATTGTAACTATCATTACTGTCATTTATTGCGTGTCTTGAGATGTTATTTAACTCGGTCGATTAGTCAACATACCCGAAACTCGTTTGTCAAGTATCGACTGGTACAATTAAAAAAATAAGTAGAATTAAAGTGAAGTGTAAAGTTTAATAAAGAAAATTGGGTTTTAATTTATAAGTCAATTGAAATTTGAAGTAAAATTTATTTTTAATTACATCTATAAAGAAAATGTTAAATACATAACCTTCCATAGAAACTATAAGTCGATTGAAATATTTCAAGTGAAATCTAAACAAATATCCTTGATCATTATCATAATTTTTATTTTATATTGTTTTTTCCTAATTCCTCACTTTTTATTGTGTTGCATTATTCATTGTATTATATTGTTATATATATTTTTCTTTACATAGGTGATGTTAGATCAGAATTGATACTCGTGATAATTTTAACTTACCAATTAGTTATAGAATTGATATTTAAAATTAATTGTAAGTGATAATTGAAAATTGAAACAAAAGTTTTTATTATAAAACTCATCTTTATAAAATTTATCCTAAACAACACGTGCTATCACATGAAAAATAATATAAAAAAGAATATGGAGAATTAAACCAAATTCATACAAAAAAAAAATAAAAAATAAAGAAACTCTCAAGAGTAACCTAAGCAACTATATTGAGAGTTTAAACCAAAAGAATGAAAAATTAAATAAAGAGAGAAAGTCAAACAAAAGAACCTTTTGTAATGTGTAGGTTTTATAAAGACAAAAAAAAGGAACGAATTCCAATTAATCCTCATTTGCTATCAGCAAAGTAATAAAATTCTATGATATTAATATCGTTATTATTACTTTATCATTACTTTTTCTTGGATTGATGTGTTTTAAATGTCATCTTATTGACTTTTACTCCAATTTTATTTAGAATAAGAGAATCTTTAACGTAGAGAAATGTAATCTAATGTAATCTAGCACTGGTGCAGAAAGGCCAAACAACAACCAGTAATTTATATTTAAAACGGCGGCTATATAACCGCATTTGTCGTACACGTAGTCTTAAATCGAAGATATAAAAGGCGGCTAAATAACCGCATTCATAAATGCCATTTATAAATGCGGCTATGGTAAATAACCGCTATATGCTTCTGAATGGTTTTATCCAGGGAGGAGTAACACATTTATGAATGACATTTACGAATACGACTATGGTAAAAAGTCGCATTTATAAATCTTAAGCTGGATTTATAAATGCGGCTATAGTAAATAGTCATCGTTGTAAATCATTGTTTTTTTAGTTCAATCTGTTTAATTCTAATTCTCATATAAATTAACATGTTCAATTATAACCCAACCAGAAAAATACATAAATTCAGATAATCAATTTTTATATATTCATAAAATTGTATTACAAACACTAATATATATATATATATATATATATATATATATATATATCTAATTTCTACACTACATTATTGATCATCAGCTATCCAAGAGTTATAAAAATATAGGAAATATGTGGACCAAGAATGTCTCACATATGCTATATGGCTTCCGAAGATATTGGTTGCTCATCCGTGAAGAACTGCATTACAAAATACGATTGACATAAATTAGTTTTAAGATGTACATATATGTTAAAGAATTATAAAGATTAGTAACCATCATGCTACCTCATGCCAATCACTTTTAAGGCCTAGTCTTACAATGGTAATCATCCATTGCATAATGTAATAGCCACACTCATAGCTTCATGGTTGTTTATTACACTATAATTCAATAAATAATTAAAATTAATATTGATAAACAATGAAAAGAGAAAGAAAAAAAAATCACAAACCTTTAGTTTTATCCAATTCAGATTTTGAAAATTTGAACTGGAACGACCTTTTAGGATGTTATATCCACGTCATGAGTTGATTAATACAAAAAACCGAGTTAGTAGATGCTTAATTAGTAACATACGAAAGTGTATAGTGTACTTACCTATCAATGATATTCTTAAGACTTGTGGATATCTTCTTGTGTAGGGAATAGAACCACACAACAATCTTATCAACCATTGATAAGACAAGTAACTATCCATGAAAAGAGTTAGTAAATATTTAAAACATGAAATAATAATAATTGAAGACATATAATTAAACTTACTCTTTAATATAAGGGCATAAATAAATTTCTTTTCCTTCCTTTTCCAGGGTGTTAGTGATGTATGATTGGATTTCATTTGCCTTTGTTCCAGTGGGATTAGTATATGTGAGATCTAAGAATCCATACACATTTTCCTTCCCCTCAGTGATAGAAACAGCATTCAAAAACCTACAAGTTATTAGTTAAAGCATAATCAATGCTAATTTAACATAAAGTAAATTGAAATATAGGTAAAGATACTTACATCATAAAAAAATGAATTATATTTATATTGAGCTCCTGATCCCCAACCACAAATTAGAACAAATTTGACATGTATATGTACAGTGACAACTCAGTGTTTATTTAAAAAAACGTACCATCCCATGGAACTTCAAGAGGATCTCGATCAATCTTTTTAGCAACTATAGCTAAGGAAGTTATAAGATCATCAATCGAAACCTCATGCTTCCTTTTCAGACTTGATTTCCGACAAGGTTTCTACAAAATAAAGAACATTAGTATTAAATTATATGTAATATATAAATATAAATTAATATAATGAAATGAAATTATTACCGGAGGTTCTGGCATAATTCGAATGAGGTATTTGGGGCAGGCTACGAATGTCTGAAATGCAACACCACAGTGGTTACATCATCTGAGGGTAGTGGAACACGAGCATCAGGTACTTATACTCTTTCAACTGTTACCTTCGCCACATCAGGGGAGAGAGGAACATTATGTAAGGTGGTGACCTCTTTATAGACTTTTCCAATGGCCACCACCTGAGGAAGCATGTCGCCCTCTACCAGTAGCTCACATTGGCTCGTCTCGCCAATGACATCCTCCCCTGATGTGGTAGGAGCCGACACAACTTCCCTTTGTGCTCTTGGGAGCGGGATTAACAAGCGCCTGAATTGCCGGCTTAACACAAAGTTGTTGCGATAGTATCTCCTGGTGCAACTCTAGCCTCATCCGATCAGCCTCCTTTCTCATCTGCTCCATTAATTCTTTACGTATCTTACTCGTCATTTATGCTTTGGTCTCTTTGGGGGAGGAGGATAAGTGTTGTGGTGCAACTCCAAAATATAGTTTAATTTGAACCCCTTTTCCAGTTGCACGAAGATGACCACAATGCTCAAGTCGTCCAATTGCTTCAATCAGGATATTGTGACGAACTTCAGGGAAAAAATTACCTTGGAAGCTCAAGGAATCCTGGAAGAGACCAAAATCATATTAGTTTTAAATATAATAAATTCTTTAAAATAAATGCAAAAGAGGATATTAATAACTTACAATTTTTTCACAGACTATCTCTGATTGAACAGAACTAAATGCACTCGACTTTTTAATTCGGGTCCTCTTCCATTTTACATGGCGCAAATGTGGTAATGGATGAGTAGTGAACCCTGTATCAATCTCAGACCCAGTCCCCTGTCTGGATTGCACAACGCCTATGGTGCCACGAATTAGCTGGAAGACCTATTGGATTTGCTTTTGACATGTACTGTGAACAAAATTCAATACTTTCTTCAGCTATGTACCTTTCAATCATTGAAGCTTCTTAACAATAATGATTTTTCACATAACCTTTCAAAATTTTCATATACCGCTCAACAGGATACATCCATCTTAAGTACATTGGTCCACATAATCTAACCTTTCTTACTAGATGCACAACTAGATGAACCATGATGTCAAAAAAGGATGGAGAAAAAAACATCTCCAATTCATACAAGATAACAACAATTTCATCTTTAAGTTCATCTAGTTTTAATGGATCAATGACTTTACAACAGATGGAAGAGAAGAATGAGAACAAACGGATTATGGTATGTCTAACATTTTTTGGTAAGATCCCACGAATAGCTACTGCCAACAACTGTTGCATCAAGATGTGACAATCATGAGACTTCTGTTGATCAAGAGTGATCAAGTGCTTTGAAGAAGTCAACTTGTGCTTTGAAGAATCCAAATCCTTTGTGCTTGATGCAAGGCTGTGTTGCTGCTGTGTTTTGGGAGGGATTTGGGTAGTTTTATTTGTAATCTACTCCTTTGTTGAATCTAAAGCTAATGTGTTTTAAATCCTTTTTAAAATAAAGTGTTTTTCAAACTAAGTGAAAAACAACCTGTTGTTTTGTCGAATCAACCAGTTGTTTTAATCTTAGGAGTTTTTGAAAAGGTTGAAAATTGTTTAAGTTTGGTTGACTTAACTGCCAAACCAAACAATCGGTTGTTTCGTGGTTTCAACCGATTGTTTCTTTGAAAATCTTAACATAATTCTGTTTTGATGGTTGAATGTGCTTTAAATGATTTCCAACTGAATACGCTCCTTCATTAAATGCTTTGACCAATCTTTGGAAAATATAAATAGTTTGTTTATGTTTTCAAACAAGATAAGAAAAACAGATTTGAGTTTTTTAGTTGTGAAAGAGTTGATTCAAGATTTGAACATTCACATCAAAGCTTTGGGTTTTCTAAGAGAGTGGAATAGGATTGCATTTATATTGATTTCAGATTGTTCTGTAAACAAGTGTAATCTCTTTTCAACCTTCTGTAATTCTGGTGTTGTGTTGCCAATCAATGTTGTGTGCTCTTGAGGGGATCAAGATCAATACTCTTGGTGTGTAAATTGCCAAAGTGAGTGTGTTTCTTGAAGGGTTCAAGGTCACTGCTTTGGTGGATTGTGTGTTGTAATCTGGTTTGATTACTTAGTGGATTACCCAGT